>Ga0209174_10001375_pt1 | contig 17255 bp, 13 predicted proteins | sample JI91814BDNA_FD_187505 | JGI IMG/M metagenome (GOLD analysis project Ga0209174, IMG submission 187505) | Wastewater effluent complex algal communities from Wisconsin, to seasonally profile nutrient transformation and Carbon sequestration -... | ecosystem: Engineered > WWTP > Effluent > Algae...
TGTGATATGAGCCTGGTAGGTCATTACATCCAGTGGATTGGATACAACGATAATGATTGCATTAGGCGAATGCTTAACAACACTCTCGGTAACCGATTTCACAATACCGGCATTAGTCGTAATCAAATCGTCACGGCTCATGCCCGGTTTGCGTGGTAAACCGGAGGTAATCACCACAACGTCCGAGTTGGCGGTTTTAGCGTAATCATTGGTTGAGCCGATCGTACGCGAATCGTACAGATCGATTGGCGCCTTTTGCCAAATGTCAAGAGCCTTTCCCTCTGAAAATCCTTCGCGGATATCCAGCAGAACAATTTCGTTGGCCACTTCGCGGTATGCGAGCACATCCGCACAGGTTGCACCCACATTACCTGCACCAACTACGGTAATTTTCATAAATATTGGTTTTAAGGTTTAGTTTCTGAATTCAGGTTGCCAAGTTATAAAGGCTTGCTTCCAAACAAAAAAGATTTAACTGAAATGTGGCTGAACTGTAAGTTTTATAACAGCCTTTGTCTCGGGCGTTATTTTGTATCGGTTGTCGATTCTGTGCCCAACTACCCAAATAATCTCTCCCTCCGATTCCAGTACACTGATCCCGTTCTTATCAGCCAGCGGAATCTTCCGGTCAATTAAAAAATCGCTTAGCTTTTTACGGTTCTCCATACCCAACGGATAAAAGGAATCTCCCGGCTGCCAGTATCGCCACGTAATCGGAAACTTGATCTTATCCGCATCCAGTGAGGCAACGATTGGATTTGTTGAAATTTCCTTTGACCTGGATCGTGCAATACTTATTTCCCAGGCACCTCGTACAACGCTTTCATTCTTCTCACGAATGGTTACCGCTTCATACGCATCATCATACGGTGAAATAATAATGTGTTCACGGTCGAGCGTGAGCAAATGCGAAGTCCCGATAAACTTTTTACCAGACTGACTGTGCATCGCTTCCATCATGTCGTGGCACTGGTCAATGTTAAATCCATACTCACGTACCACGCGCCACAGCAGGGAGTCTGAAAAGCTGGCATTAAGCAACGCTGCCTTATCGATCCGAACCTGCCCCAATTTTTCGTGAACATGATCCCGTTTCCATTGTTCCAGTTGATTTTTTAAAAATTCCAGTTCGCCAATAATCTTTTTCAATCCATGCTGAAAGGTTGATTCCAATGCAGGGTTAATTTCTTTTAGCTTTGGAATTATCTGATTGCGAATAAAGTTCCGCTGATAATCATCCGAGTCGTTACTGGAATCCGTCCGCCACATAATGCCTTGCTCGGATGCAAAATCCGATAGCAAGCTGCGCGTTGCGAACAACATTGGCCGGATAACTCTTTTATTTTTTACGGGAATTCCCGCAAAGCTCTCAAGCGATGAGCCATGAATCCATTTTAGCAAAACTGTTTCAAGAGAATCATTTACATGATGAGCCGTGGCGAGATATTCAAATTTTTGATCGTCCATCAGGGCTTCAAACCATGCGTACCGCAGCTCACGTGCGGCAACCTGAATGGATAACCGATTTTGCTTTGCATACTCCTGCGTATTAAATCGCTTACTTAAAAAGGGGACTGATAATGATTGGCATGCATCTGCAACAAATTGCTCATCCTGTTCTGCCTCAACTCCGCGTAATTGAAAATTACAGTGGGCAACAGCGATTGGATAATTTGCCTTTTTAAAAAGATGAAGCATGACCATCGAGTCCATGCCACCGCTTACGGCTAATAACACACGGCTGGTGGGTGTACAGAGCGTGTGCCGGTTAATGTGGTTCAGAAATTGCTCAAGCATGCACCAAGATACTACTGCCTCAAGAGTTTCGTAGTACAAAGCAAGTTTTTAGTTTAATTTTGACGCTTTATGCGGATTCTTGGTCTCCTTATTCTTTTTCTGACGGTAATTTTTACGCCTGCACTGGCTCAGAAAACCGTGGAGCTCCAAAAAGGAGCCGGAAGGTTAATTGGAGGCATTAAGAATGGCGAACGTATCGAGCGTGTGATCGACAATGTTGTTTTCGTGCAGAACACAACGACAATCTATTGTGACTCGGCCTGGTTTTACCGGAGTAAGAATATGGTCGAGGCTTTTGGGCGCGTGCGCATTGTTGAGGGCGACTCAATTACCATTACCGCCAGGCATCTTGAATATGATGGTAACGCTAAAAAAGCAAAGCTTAGAAGCAATGTTGTGTTTACCAAGCTGGCCCAGGCGAAACTGTATACCGATTTTCTCGACTACGACCGCAATGCCAACGAAGCCAAATATTACAATGGTGGAAGATTAGTCGACAGTATTAACACCCTGGTAAGCCGCAAAGGTTATTACGATGCAACGTCAAACTTTGCTTCCTTTAAGCGCGATGTGAAAGTTACCAACCCGGACTATACCATGACCGCTGACAGCATGCGGTATAACGCTAAAACCAAGGTTATTTACTTTGTAACCGAGACGGACGTAGTTGATAAGGATACGAACACGTTTAACTATCAATCGGGCATTTACAATACCCTCACCCGCACGTTCGATTCAAACAAAGGAAAGGGACGAACCCAGAATTATGCCGTGGAAGGCGACAAATTTTTCTTTGACGACATTAAAAAAATCTCCAAAGTCAGGGGTAACGTAGTGATGAAATCGCTGGAAGAAAATATGACGATCTACAGTCAGGCATCCGATACGTATAATAACAATTATGCAAAAGTCTACGATCACGCTTACGTTGCAAAAGTTACGGATGAAGGTGACACCTTGTTTATGACAGCCGATACGCTTGTTTCCATTGACGATGTGGATCCTAAAAAGAAGCGCCTGCTGGCCTACCATAATGTAAAAATCTTTAAGCGCGATCTTCAGGGAAAAGCGGATTCGCTTGAATACCGCAGCGCAGATTCAACACTTTACTTTTATAAAAACCCGGTTCTGTGGACAGATGGGAATCAAATGACCGCAGATTCTATCAGCATGCTCATTGAGCGGAATACCATCAGTAAAATATTCATGGATAGAAATTCTTTCGTAATCTCCCAGGATACCTCGAAAAACTTTAACCAGATTAAAGGACGAAAAATGATTGCCGATTTTCGGAACGGAAAACTCAACCGGGTTTTTGTGAACGGAAATGGCGAAAGCATCTATTTTGCATCGGATGAAAAAACCGGCATGCTCACCGGCATGAACAACGTGCTGTGCAGCAACATCATCATCCGGTTTAAAGATGGCAAGGTGAGCAACATCAGCTTTATCAAACAGCCCGATGGAAATTTTATACCACCGCACGAAATTGACGAGGAGAACACCAAGCTAACCGACTTCAAATGGCGGTTGGAAGAGCGGCCTGTAAAAAGCGATGTTGTGAAGGAAATTGCTGTCCCGGTAAACGGCCCTTTTAACGCCTCTGATCCTGCAAAAAAAATCCCGTTAAAAAAGCCCGTTAAAAAAGCCCGCTAAAAAACGTCCGGCCCTTTAAGTTTATTGTGGGATTGCCCAAAATAATTTCAGTTTTCCTTTGAAATCCCGCTGAAATTCAATAAAATTTGTACAAACTACGGGTGCATGAGGAGACTTTTACTGGCAACGGTTTTTTGTCTGGTAGGATTGGGATTGACGGCACAGAATTTTGAAATAGCCGGCCTGGAAGAGTCTTACAAAGGCTCCGTGGGAGAAGTTATTCAGGCACCTCTGAAAATCAAAAATACATTAGACAAGCCGATCACGTTAGTCATCAAAAGAATTGAAACGCAGATCGGCAGTTCTCAAAAAAACTTCTTCTGTCCCGACAATGAGTGTGGTGAGCAGCGCACCGATAGCTACACCGTCCGCATTGAGCCCGGTGAAACGCTTGAAAACTTTTCAATTGGGCTGGAGGCAGGGCTTACCGAGGGTTTCAGTTCTGTAAAATACCAGGTGTACAATAAGGCTAACCCGGCTGAAATCAGTCAGCTTGATTTGAATTTCGTTGTTGAGACGAGGCGGGAGAAAAGTCATATTTATGCATCGCAGTTTATTACACTCCACGATGTTTATCCAAACCCTATAGTCACCAGCGCGCGAATCGACTATAACATTCATAAAGAAAACGCGAAAGCAAAAATTATTATCCATAACATTTTAGGCAGCCCGCTCTCCGTTTACGAGTTGCTGCCAAGCCTAAGCAGTGTAAAGATTGATGCCGATGCGTTTAACTCGGGCATTTATTTTTATACCCTGTACGTGAATAATGAGGGTGTAATGACCCGCAAGCTGATGGTAAAAAAATAAGTCCCTCCTTCCGCCTTTTCAGGCAACTTTTTCCGTTTCAGACTTATCTAAGGTTGTATTATATTTGCGGGCTTATGCGGAGAGTATCTGTAGTTTTTATATTGATTTTAGGGCTTTTTGTAGCGTTTTCGTGCAGTAAATTCAGGAGAATTGAGAAAAACCCGGATTGGCGTGTGAAATACGAGGCCGGGCTGGTCTACTATGGCAAGAAAGATTATTACCGAACCTCGATCCTATTTGAGCAAATCTTACCCATCGTAAGGGGATTGCCGGAGGCTGAAAAGGTGCAGTTTTACCTGGCCTATTGCCAGTACTACGAAAAGCTTTATTTGTTGGCGGCCGAACAGTTTAAATCTTTCTATGAAACCTATGGTCGGGGAACACTTTCGGAAGAAGCGCGGTTTATGTATGCTTACTCACTCTACCGATCTTCACCCGGTCCCACACTGGATCAGTCAGAAAGCATTGAAGCCATGACTTCCATGCAGGATTTTTTGAATCGTTTTCCCAACAGCAAGTTTAAAGACCAGGCAATTGAAGTAATCTACACGGTTCAGGAACGGCTGGAAAAGAAAGGATTCGAAAACGCGAATCAATATGTGAGAATGCGACAGTATAAGGCAGCAATTGTTGCCATGGATAATTTTCAGAAGAATTTTCCGGACTCTAAATACCTGGAGGAATCTTATTACCTCGTTGTGCAATCAAAATTTGAATTGGCCGAAGAGAGTGTTGAATCCAAGCAGCGCGAACGCTACCAGGATGTACTTCAGAGTTATAAAAATTTCGTAGACCGGTATCCGAACAGTAAATTCATAAAGGATGCTGAACTGTACTACGTTCAAAGCGATTTAAAAGTAAAAACATTAAAAATTACAAATTCATAAAAACTAATTATGGCTATTCAATCATCAATTATTCCACGCGATATCGATAAAATGGTTGCCCCTACCGGGAACGTATACGAATCGGTAGTGGTTATTTCAAAACGTGCCAAGCAAATTTCTTCCAACATCAAGGAAGAACTTAACAATAAGCTGGCTGAATTTGCTACAACGGTTGATAACCTCGAAGAGGTTTTTGAAAACCGTGAGCAGATTGAGATCTCTAAATTTTACGAGCGCATGCCAAAGTCAACTTCTACGGCAACCGAAGAATTCCTGGAAGGCAAGCTGAACTTCAGAAGAAGAGAAGCTACGGAAAGCACTTCGGAACTTTAATAAGCATATCTATGCTTCAGGGCAAAAAAATAGTGCTGGGCATTTCCGGCAGTATTGCCGCCTACAAATCCGCGGTATTAACGCGGCTTTTGGTAAAGGCGGGCGCTGAAGTGAAGGTAGTGATGACTGATTCCGCAAAAACATTCATCACTCCCCTTACCCTTTCCACGCTTTCCAAGCACCCGGTTCTTTCTGAGTTTATCAGGGATGAAAGCGGCCAGTGGAATAATCACGTAGACCTTGGGCTTTGGGCCGATGCTATGCTCATCGCACCCGCGAGCGCTAATACAATTGCCAAGATGGCCAGCGGCCGCTGCGATAATTTATTAATGGCTGTCTACTTATCCGCACGCTGCCCGGTTTTCCTTGCTCCCGCAATGGACCTGGATATGCTTCAGCATGATGCTACCCGGGAAAATCTCAAAAAAATAACTTCGTTTGGAAACCGTATTCTTGATCCAACCTATGGTGAACTCGCCAGCGGGCTGATCGGTACCGGAAGAATGGCCGAACCAGAAGAAATTGTTGCTGAGCTTGAAGACTTTTTTGTCAACGGCAATGCATTAAAAGGTAAAAACGTACTGGTTACTGCTGGCCCGACACATGAAGCTATTGATCCGGTACGGTTTATTGGCAATCATTCCAGCGGAAAAATGGGGTTTGCCATCGCTGAATCCTTGGCCAATCACGGTGCAACGGTTACGTTGGTGAGCGGACCTACTTCCCTGCATACTTCACACCCCAACGTGGACGTTAAGAAGGTAATGTCAGCGGAAGAAATGTATGAAACCTGTTTAGCTGTATTCCCGAAAACGGATATTGCGGTACTCGCTGCGGCTGTCGCTGATTACAAGCCAACAATAAAAGCTGATCAAAAAATCAAGAAAAAAGATGAAACGCTTACGATTGAGCTGACCAAAACCATAGACATTGCGGCATCGCTTGGTAAATTGAAACAAAAGGACCAAGTGATCGTTGGATTTGCACTCGAAACAGAGCACGAGCAGGAGAATGCCTTAAAAAAACTCGAGTCAAAAAACTTTGATTTAATTGTGCTTAATTCATTGAAAGATGCGGGAGCCGGTTTTGGTCATGATACGAATAAGATCACGTTGATCGACAGCAATCGTACGATCCGGTCATTTGATTTAAAAAGTAAAAAAGAAGCAGCACGCGACATTGTTTCAGCCATTCTTGATAAAATCCATGCGTAAGCTATTCATCCTACTGTTAACAATTTTTTCCTTGAATGCAGGTGCGCAGGAACTGCTAGCAACTGTAACCATTAGCGTAGGCCCTAAAATATCAACCACCGACCGAAACGTTTTTCGTGATATGAAAACCGCTTTTCAGCAGTTTCTGAATTCGCGTAAATGGACTTCTGACAGTTATCAACAACATGAGAAAATAAATTGCAGCATTCTGGTCAACATCAATGATATGCCGTCTATTGGTGTGTTCAGTGCTTCTGTACAAATTCAATCTGCAAGGCCTGTGTATAATTCAAATTATACCAGCCTGTTGCTGAACTTTGCCGACCGAGATTGGGCATTCGAATATATTGAATCCCAGCCATTGGACTATAATGACAATACGTTCACCAATAACCTTACCTCCATGCTTGCATTTTATGCGTACCTGGTTATTGGAATGGACTATGATTCGTTCAGTGAGCTGGGCGGTACACCCTACTTTCAACGGGCGCTTACCGTTGTGAACAATGCACAATCGTCAAACCGGCCGGGATGGCAATCATTAGGCAACACCCGAAACCGGTATTGGATTATTGAGAACCTCTTGAATCCACAACTCGCAGACGTACGCAGAATGATATACAGCTACCATCGATTAGGCCTGGATACCTTCGAAAAAACACCCGACCAAAGCCGAACGGTGATTTTAACAGGATTAAAAAACATGCGAAAGGCAAGGGACATTAATCCGAATGCGATTCTGATTATTTCTTTTTTTGATGCCAAATCAAAAGAGCTTGCCAATATCTTCTCTGATGGTCAGCTCCCGATCAGACGCGAAGCCTACGACTTAATTACGCTGATGGATCCTTCCAATCAGGCTACATACGCAAAAATGATTAAGAATTAATTGGATTTTGCGCTGTTAGTAGGTTGCTTAGCAGCTCATGCAAAAAAGACTTCTCCGGTTAAGCACACAAACTCAAATCCGCCAGCAGGTGGCTGGATTTGTAGGCAAAAAAATTAATATTGTACTAAACAACAATACCGTTGTATTGGCTGAACTGCTAAAGTTTTCGGACGCTGAATTGTCAGTACAAAACATGCGAAGACAAAAGTTGTCAGTAGCCTTTGCCGATATTTACGAAATTATCATAGACATTAACGACTGATGCTGAAGCATCTCACGATAAAGAATTACGCCCTCATCCGGCACCTGGAACTTGAGCCAGCTGCCAGCCTGAACGTTGTTACCGGTGAAACGGGAGCCGGAAAATCCATCATGCTCGGAGCACTCGGACTGCTGAAGGGGAACCGGGCCGACACAAAAGTTTTGTGGGATGAGAATGAAAAGTGTGTAACGGAAGGGGTGTTTGAAATTGGTTCCTACAAGCTTAAGAGTTTTTTTAAAGCTGAAGACCTGGATTATGATGATACAACTGTAATCCGCAGAGAAATTAGTCCGGGTGGTAAGTCACGTGCATTTATCAACGATACTCCCGTTACACTGGATGTGATGAAAAAGCTCGGTAATCTTTTAATGGATGTTCATTCGCAGCACGAAACCCTGCAGCTAAGCAACCAGGATTTTCAATTACGGCTTATCGATGTGTATGGCGACAACCAAAAGCTGTTGGAGCAGTACGCGGAGGCCTGGAAGAAATATATTCAAAGCAAGAAAGAGTACGATACATTAGTCAGTGAAGCCGATACGTTACGGCAGGAGGCTGAGTACATTAACTTTCAGTTAGATGAACTTGTGAAGGCGGGCTTTGAGGCGGGCGAACAGGAAAAAATTGAGTCCGGCCTTAAAATCATGGAGCATGCAGAGGATATTACCAGCAGATTCAATTTAACGATTGAAATCCTGAACCGATCAGAGGTATCTGCACGCGGCTTACTTTCAGAGGCAAGATCCCACCTTCAAATCATTTCAGGATATTCGCCACAATATGAAACGTTGAAACTTCGTGTTGAAAGCGTCCTGATTGAGGTTGACGACATCATCAGTGAAATAGAAAACGAACAGGATACAGTCGAGTTTGATCCACAACGTGCAGAATTTTTAAAAGAGCGGGTGAATCTTTTATACCGCTTACTAAAAAAGCACCGCAGCCAGGGTATTGACGAGTTACTGGCCTTACAGGAGGAATTACAACGCAAAGCCAACCTCACGTCCAATCTGGATGGAGCGCTGGAACAAACCCTAAAACTTTATCAGGATGCAAAAGCAGAAATGCTGAGCATTGCAAAGAAACTAACCACCGCTCGCAAAAAAACCTTTGAACCCTTATCCAAAGACGTAACGAAGTTGCTAAAAGAGCTTGGCATACCCGATGCAAATCTGAAAATTGAACAAACCAACTGTGAGCCTGCTTCACACGGTGCAGATGACATCGAACTATTATTCAGCGCAAACAAAGGTATTGCACCTAAACCATTAGCTCAGGTAGCTTCCGGAGGGGAGTTCTCCCGGTTGATGTTTTGTATCAAGTATGTTATGGCCGCTAAAACTGCCATGCCTACGCTTGTGCTTGATGAAATTGACACGGGCATTTCCGGTGAGATTGCCATTCGCCTGGGAGAATTAATGAAAACGATGGCCGAGCATCACCAGCTGATTACCATTACCCACCTTCCACAAATAGCCGCGCGCGGGGATGCGCATTATTTTGTTTTTAAAGACAGTTCATCCAAAAAAACCATAAGCAATATTCGTGCGTTGAATGAGACCGACCGAGTAGAAGAAATCGCCAAGATGATTGGTGGAGACAACCCTTCTAAAACAGCACGTGAGAATGCACGGGAATTGATTGGAATATAAATTCTAGAGTCACATTCCTGGCCGGATGCGTATCTTTACTCCATTACTTTAAATCTACCTTTGAAAACTACTTTTATTCTTGTTGGCCTTGCCTTTCTGTGCGTTATTATTCTGTCTGTTATTCGGTTTTTTAATCGGCTCGGCAAGCCCGTTAATAAAGCGCTTTCGGATTCTTACTACTATCACGCCCGGAAAGACGTCATCGCATACTCACCCATGGGTAACTGGTTTGAATTAGGGTATACCGAGACAACGGCCAATGTCGAACTCTTCAGCGTGCTTTCGCTCGACTTTGGGAAAGATGATAAAACTATTTTCTGGAAAGGTGAGCCGCAAGCAGTTGACTACGCCACGTTTCGTGTGGATGAACATGGAATCGCAAAAGATGCGGCACACGTGTATTACACCGTTTGGGTAGGAAAGGAACTTCAAAAAATTATTGGCGCTGATCCCAAAACCTATCAACCGTACAGGCTCCCGAAAGAAACATACAATCAGGGTTGGGGCAGAGATCATCAATCTGTTTTCCTGTATGGCAAGAAAGTAGATGTCGATGGCAAAACGTTTTCGAGAATAAACCAGTCGCTGGGGTATGATTCACTGAATTTTTACGCTATTGTTTACCGATCCGGCATGACAGAAGATAGTACACTCGTATTGAAAAAAGACAGCAACCCGGGCGGGAAAATTGAAGGCATCAATGACTTTTATGCACGTGTCAATAACACGATTCTCCATTCAAACTGGAAAAATGAATTTTCAATGATCGCATTTGACTCGATCGATCAGGTAACGATTTTTGATGAGCGTAACCTGATCATAAACAATAGGCTGGTGAGTGATGGAAAACGACTGGACGATGTGGATGTTACCACACTTGAAATTGTTGCCCGCGATTATCTGAAGGATTCATCAAGTGCCTACTTCGATGGCCAGAAAATAACCGGTGCCGATACTAAAACATTTTCATACGTTTTCGAGAATTACTCGAAAGACAACCGGTATGTCTATTACAAAACAGATGTTCTTTCGGGAATTAATCCCCAAAAGCTCACTATTGATTACAGCAACAACACGATTTCTGACGGAAAAGTAACGTTTAAGAATGGTGTACAGGTTAAGTAAAGTCGCTTGATTGGCGTATTACTTTCGTGTTGCAATTTTCAATCGCCACACCTTATCATACTCAAGTTCTCCTGCATCAACCATTTCACGAATCAGGTCAACAAATAACTCGGTATCGGTGGGCGCAATCCGTTTTTCAAGCTGATCGATTGTGTATAGCTTGGACTTTATAAGCGTGAAGATTTCATCCCGCAACGAGTTGGTTTGCGTAGTATTGTCTTTCTTCTTTTGTGCGATGCATACATCACATTTACCACACGTTTGAAATGCCTCCTCTCCAAAGTACTCCTGAATGAGTTGCATACGGCACCGATGAGTAGACGTGACGAAATTGCACATCGCTTTCATCTTCGATTCGATTAACAACTTTCGCTCTTCGAGTCGCTTAATGTCTAACGGCAACTTTTCGGCATCCTGACGAGGAAGGATGAATGTGATCTGAGGTTTTTCCTTTGACGGCTTATACACGATAATTTTTAATTCGTGTAAATGCTTTAATGTCGCGACCAACTCACTGGTTTTTACTTTCAGACCTTTCGCTAAATAAGGTTCAGAGATTTTGGTAAAGTCACTCAATAACTGACCCCCATACAACCGCAATAACATTTTAATCAACGGATCAAACTGTTCGTTGGCTACCTGAAATGCATACAGTCTTGCTTTATCAACTGAAATATGGACCACAGACGGACTGTAAAAGCTCTCGTTGAATTCGATCAGTCCTTCCTCCTCGAGTTTACGCAGTGCATGATTTGTTAAAACCGGTTGCAGTTCGAACCGGTCACAAAAACTATGCAGCTCAAAATCAAAGCTCTCTCCTTCTCCGCTGCCCATGGCGAGCTGGAAATAATTCGCGAGTGCCTGATACGTTTTTTTCAACACAATAACAGAAGGCTGCGATTGCTTCGTCTTAGTCTGTAATGTTGTTACGTCCGAATCGTGATAAATAACTACGGCATACGCGCGCTTGCCATCGCGTCCGGCCCGGCCTGCCTCCTGATAATACGACTCAAGATTGTCGGGCAGATCCAGGTGTGCTACAATGCGAACATCCGGCTTGTCGATACCCATTCCGAAGGCATTCGTGGCTACCATCACACGCTTTTGATTTTTGATCCATTGCTCCTGGTGATCAGTCCGCTGCTCGAAGGTTAATCCTGCATGATAATAAATTGAGCTGATGCCTTTTTTCTCCAGCGCCTCGGCAAGCGCATGCGTTCCCTTTCTTGATCGGGCATAAATGATAACCGGGCCCTGAACTTTTTGCAAAACTTCCATCAGCTTGTGTTCCTTATTCTCAGTCTTCCGAACCACGAAGGAAAGGTTATCACGTGCAAACGTTCGTTGATAAACCTCATAGCCTTTTTTAAATTTCAGCTTACTGATAATGTCATCTTTCACTTGCGGTGTAGCAGATGCGGTTAACGCAATCACGGGAATGGTTGGAAGAAGTTCCCGCAGCGTAACAATTTCGAGATACATAGGCCGGAAGTCATACCCCCACTGTGATATGCAGTGTGCTTCATCAACCGCAATCAAACTCACTTGCATTTGCTTTACACGTTCAATAAAGATTTCTGTGTGCAGGCGTTCGGGCGACAAGTACAAAAATTTAACATCACCATGAATACAGTTATTAAGGTGAATGTCAATTTCCTGCCGCGACATAGCCGAGTGCACAGCTACCGCATGAATACCTTTGCTTCTCAGGTTTTCAACCTGATCCTTCATCAATGCAATCAGCGGGGAGATAACAATACATAAGCCGTCAAGCTGTAAACCGGGCACCTGAAAGCAAATGGATTTACCGCCACCCGTTGGTAACAACGCCAGCGTATCATGACCGGTTAAAACAGAATCGATAATTTCCTGCTGAAGGGCCCGGAATTGACTGTGGCCCCAGTATTTTTTTAATATGGAGACTGAGTCTTCCAACTACCAGGAAAGTTTTTCTTTGTTGAGAAAAGCTGCGATGCCGCGCTTACAATCTTCCGAGCCACGCGCTTTCGCGTTCATTTCAGCAGCGTAGTTGAGAGCATTCTCAATTGACATCGCAGGAACTGCTGCAATCATTTGCTTGGTCAGATTCATGGATTCTGCTGAGTTTCCATCGGTTAATTTCTTCGCAAGCTGCAGTACATGCGCTTCAAGCTTATCCGAATCAACAACATGATTGATCAGGCCCATTTGCAATACTTGTTCGGCTGAAAATAATTCTCCGCTTAACAGCATCTCCTTTGCTTTTGCTTCACCGAGTTTTCTTAACAGGAATACAGTTACGAGAGCTGGAATGAAGCCGATTTTTACTTCGGTGTAACCAAACTTTGCGGCCGGAACAGAAAGAACAAAATCGCAAACTGTAGCGAGGCCGCAGCCACCTGCCAGCGCATGGCCCTGAACCTGCGCAATAACTATTTTAGGATGCGTATAAATCTTCAGAAACAATTCTTTCAGGTGATTGGAATCCTGAAGGTTTTCCTCAACTGAAAATTTCTGCAGCTGCTGTAAATATTCCAAATCTGCACCCGCACAAAATGCTTCACCGTTTGCTTTAAGAACAATAACTTTTGCGGACGAATCGCCAGCAGCCTGATCAAAATATTTTTTCAGCTCAGCTACCAACTCATGGTTCAGGGCGTTTCGTTTTTCAGGACGATTAAGCGTAATAAAAGCAACTCTTTCTTTAACTGTATAGTCAACCAGGTTCATGAATTTTAAAGTTTAGCTATAAAAGCTCCGTGATGCTGCACAGAATGTATCGGGATACCCGCTGCCTGAGCATCCTTCAGTAGCCGTTCGGCAAAATAGAAAGAATTGCTGCTATCGAGGATTAGTTTCTCAAATTTTAAAGCACTGAGTGATTTTGTGTTATAAATGGCGTTTTCTCCAATTAAAACATAATCAACTTGAAAGTTATCCGGGACAGTAAAGTTCTTTTCTTCCAGCTGTAAAATTTTTAGTCCGTTCCATACGATCAGTCTGCAACCGTTGAGTGCCTTCACAAATACTTGTTCATGTCCGCTATAAACATCCCCCACTCCGTTTCGTAGTCGGTTTGGCCGGATGTGAAACCGGATCTTGTCACGATTATTGGCGAGAATGGAATCTGAAAAGAAGTATACCTGCCCATTATGCATAACATCCCATGCACTGTGACCCGACACATTATACACAATAAACTTCTTTTGATGAATGTTATCGTTGAAATGTATCCATTGAAATGCGGCAAATACTACGATAAACAACGAGGCTGCTACCAGGTACGTTGTTTTGCGTAGTTCAAACAAAAACACCATACAGAGAATGACGCCCATGAGTAGCCAGCATTGAAACGTGGTGATGTAGACATTATCGATAAGGCTCCAGGGCAGTGCCTCCATTTTAAACACGCCATAATTTAAAAACCAGATCGTCCACTGTAATAAAAATCCTAATGCTGCTGCAACCGGGGTGAAGAAACTTACCAACACAACAACAATTCCTAAAAGCAAAACCACGAATGAAATCGGAATCACTAAGAGATTAGAGAATAAAAAATAAACCGGGAATTGATGAAAGTATAACAACCCCAACGCAACCGTAGCCGCTTGTGCAGCAACTGAAACACAGGTGATCTGCCAGATCTGATCCCACAACCAGGCTTTAGGTTCCCATAATCTTGACAGCTTTGGCTGAAGGTAAACGATGCCCACGACAGCCAGGTAAGAAAGTTGAAAGCCAACCGACATGATCAGGTATGGCTCATACAGCAACAAGCAAAAGGCCGATGCTGCCAACGTGTTATAAATATTTGTCTTCTGCCCCCATGGCCGGGCCAGTGCTACAAACGAAAACATGGTTACTGCACGAAGCACAGATGGTGATACTCCGGTAATAAATGCGTAACCCCATAGCACAAAAACACTGAAGATTGCGAGTATCCATTTACCTTTTGTGGTTTTATTAAGCGGGCTGAAGATTAAAAGAATCAACCAATAGATAATGCCAACATGTAATCCCGAAACGGAAAGTACGTGGAGTGATCCCGTTGCAGCATACGCACCAATTAAATCGTTGTCCAGGCCATCGGTTACACCAAGCACTAACGCGGAAGCGGTAGCCTGCTCTTGTTTGCCATGAACATTTTCTTTTAAGGCGCGATCCGCCCATTCGCGGGCCATAATCGAATACGCTATGATGCTGCTGGATGGCGTGTGCCCGATTTTACTTGCATCACCTTGGCGGAGAAACTGCTGATGATACGTTTTACGGTACGTTAAAAACTTTTTGTAATCAAACTCTCCGGGATTAGAAGGCTCTTTTAGTTCTTCCGGATTTCCTGAAAGCAGTAAAACATCACCATATTGAAAGGGTTGAGCATAATTTTTTTTAGAAAAGTAAAGGAGAACTTTTCCGCTTCGCGGAACCCAGGAATTGTCTTCATGCTGAACAGCCTGAATTTCTGCTTCAACTTTCCAGGAGTTCTCTTTTTCCTGCGATTGCTTGGCGATTAGAACTTTGTAGTGTGTAATCGTATCCCGATCGTGAATAAAATGATCAGCACGGTGATAGTCAGTGGAATAATAAACGTTGATGTATCCTGCCAGGAATAAGGCAATCACTCCCACAAAGCCAACATTAATATGTCTGAGCCTACCCTTCCATTTCAGATAAGCAAGGATGGTGAAGCCAACCACTAAACATGCAAACAGAAGATTGACGGGCTGAATGGGGAACAACTCCGGAAAATATAACCCAAACACAATGCCTGCGGCAAATACCAATGCCACACGAACAAGCGCATAGGGGGTCCAGGAAAACATTGAGGAAGATAGCCATTCAATTATCAATTAACAATTGTCAATTACCAATTGATAATTGTTAATTGACTACTTCTTCGGAAGGGGTTGGTCTTTATCGTATGCCTCGATGATATCGCGCACAAGCTTGTGACGAACTACATCGCGCTCGTTCAACTCAATGATGCCGATGCCTTTAACGTTTGTCAAAATACGTGTAGCTTCTTTCAATCCCGAGCGTTGATTAAGAGGAAGATCGACTTGCGACACATCACCCGTAACAATCATCTTGGATTCCGGGCCCATGCGGGTGAGGAACATCTTCATTTGCATGGGTGTGGTGTTCTGACCTTCATCCAGCAGAATGAATGCATTGTTCAACGTGCGGCCACGCATGTACGCCAGCGGAGCAATCTCAATGATTTCTCGCTCCATATAATATTGGAGCTTCTCAAAGGGTAGCATATCATTTAACGCATCATAAATCGGACGCAGGTATGGATCGATTTTCTCTTTCAAGTCACCCGGAAGGAAACCGAGGTTCTCTCCTGCCTCAACAGCCGGACGCGTGACGATGATTTTCTTTACCTGTTTGTTCTTCAATGCCTGAACGGCAAGCGCAACGGAGATGTACGTCTTACCGGTACCGGCAGGTCCGAGTGCAAATACAAGATCATTCTCTTTCACCAACTGCACCAGCTTAATCTGGTTTGGAGTTTTAGGTTTGATCGGATTGCCCTTTGATCCATAGAGGATGATACCATCCTGACCTTCACCATCCGGCAGTTCCTGATCGTTGGATACGTAGCTCTTTACGATTTCTTCGTTTACGCGACCATATTTATGAAAATGCAGGATGAGGGAGTTAAGAATCTCACTGATCTGCTCGATCTCAGTCGATGATCCACGGACCAGAATCTCGTTGCCGCGCGAAACGATTTTGCTTTTCGGGAATGCGGAAGCCAACGATTGAATGTTGCGATTCTCTACGCCCAAAAAATCGATCAGCGAAATATTGTCAAGTGTAACTACTTTTTCTGTCAAGGTGCTGTTGTTTATGCTACTCATTGTCGGCTATCAACCGGAAAACCTGCTGCAAAGTTCATTCCGTAAATCGGGACAAATCAAGATTAGAAATGTTTGTTTAGCTTTGTAAAATTAAACATTATACCCGGTAGCATCAACCATGGCCATCGTCACGCTGCTTACAGATTCAGGAGAAAGCGACCATTACGTGGCAGCCATCAAGGCGAGGATTCTCAGTGTGAATCCGGGTCTCAAGATTGTTGACATCAGTCACCAGATCAAGCCGTCCGATATTGCCCATGCGGCATACATCTTACGCGCAGTATTTCGGGATTTTCCGAAAGGAACTGTCCATCTGGTAGGGGTTGATTCGGCCGGACAGCGTGATGACGCAGCGATTGCCTTGCAGCTGGAAGATCATTATTTCATCGGTACCGACAACGGGCTCTTCGGCTTGATCAGCGACAAGCCACATCAATTTTTAGCCGAGCTGAATACGATCCAACCCATTCAATCAACCTTCCCGGAAAAAGATATCTTCGCTCCTGCCGCAGCAAAGTTGGCTAGCGGAGTCGGCATGGCGGATATCGGCAGAGCAATGGGAACATTTAAGAAAATGATCGACCGCCAGGTAAAGGCAACCAAGAAAATTATTGCCGGTCATGTGATCCGTGTTGACAATTATGGTAACCTGATTACAAACATTCCAAAAGAAGCGTTCGATGTACTCAGCAAGAATAAAACTTTTACGGTCCAATTTGGCGGAGAAAAGTTCAGGCGCATACTTACCCATTACAACCAGGCTGAAGAAGGCGAATGTTTTTTG
>Ga0209174_10001377_pt1 | contig 17233 bp, 14 predicted proteins | sample JI91814BDNA_FD_187505 | JGI IMG/M metagenome (GOLD analysis project Ga0209174, IMG submission 187505) | Wastewater effluent complex algal communities from Wisconsin, to seasonally profile nutrient transformation and Carbon sequestration -... | ecosystem: Engineered > WWTP > Effluent > Algae...
GATAGGGGGAGAGCAGGCTTTCGGAAAGAGCGCATGTGGCGATTTTACACGAGCCGAGCGATATGGGCCACAATCCTAAGATGTGGATTTAGGTTTCCAATCGATCTCAACCCAATGGGCCCAACCCAATGGGCCCAACCCGATGGGTTCAACCCAACGTCCAGTGGAGGTACGGCACATGGCAGAGCTTGACTTTGACTACTTGATCATCGGCTCTGGGTTTGGGGGCAGCGTCTCGGCGTGTCGACTGAGCGAGAAGGGCTATCGCGTCGGAGTTATCGAACAAGGCAAGCGCTTTGCAACCGAGGACTTCGCACGCAGCACCTGGGAACTGCGCAAGTACCTGTGGATGCCAAGCCTGTCGTGTTACGGCATCTTTGCCATGAAGGTCATGAAGGATCTGGTGGTCTTTCACGGCGCGGGAGTGGGGGGCGGCTCGCTCGTCTATGCCAACACCCACTTGGAACCGCCAGATAGCTTCTACCGTGATGCCAAGTGGGCGGGCTTACTCGACTGGAAGACCGAGCTGGCCCCGTACTATCGGGAAGCCAAGCGGATGCTCGGCTCGGTTGAGCCACCCGAGATTTATGAGTCTGACGAAGCGCTGCGGGACGTACTCGGAGAGATGGGGACAGCGCACACCTTTAAGAAGCACACGGTCGGTGTCTTTTTTGGCCCGGCAGGAGAACGGGTGGCTGATCCGTACTTTGGTGGGCGTGGTCCTGAACGGACCGGCTGCACGACCTGTGGCGCGTGCATGGTCGGCTGTCGGGTGGGGGCCAAGAACACGCTCGACAAAAACTATCTGTACTTTGCCGAGCAGAGAGGGACCAAGGTGATGGCCGAGACTCGGGTGGTGTCGGTGCGTCCTCTTGGGGCCCTCGATGGGTCGGAGGGCTATGAGGTGCAGACCGAGTGCTCGACCAGCCTGCTCGGTCGGCCACGACGACGTTTCACGGCCAAGAACGTGATCTTTTCGGCTGGCGTGATGGGGACCGTGAGGTTGCTGTTTCAGTGTCGGGAGGCGGGGCATCTGCCCAATCTCTCGACGCAGCTTGGCCGCTACGTTCGTACCAACTCGGAGTCCATTACGGCAGTGGTTGCCCGAGGGCGGGATCTGTCACGGGGCGTGGCGATTAGCTCCGGCGGGCATACCCCCGATGGCACGCACGTCGAGATTTATCGATATGGCAAGCACGCCGACTCAATGGGACTACTTGGGACGGTTCACACCCGAGGCGGGCGACTGCCCCGGCAGCTCTACTTCTTGGCGGCGCTGCTACGGCATCCGCTGCGAGCGCTTCGCAACGCGCTCTGGCCATTTGGCTGGTCGAAGGGGATGGCTGGGGTGTTGGCCATGCAAGCCGTCGATAACTCGATGGAGCTGCACTACAAGCGGCGCTGGTACTGGCCGTTTGGCAAGGGACTGAGCAGCGACTGGGGAGATCGACCCAAGCCGCCGACGTTCTTGCCGCAGGCGCACGAAGTGACGGAGCGGCTGGCCAAGCGGCTATCTGCGGAGCCGGGATCGGTGGTGCCAGAGGTACTACTGGACACGACGACGACCGCTCACATTCTCGGCGGTTGTTCGATGGGTCAGAGCGCAGCAGATGGCGTCATTGACCGCGACTGCCGGGTGTTCGGCTACCACGGCTTGTTCGTGATCGACGGATCGATGATTGGTGCGAACTTGGGGGTGAATCCATCGCTCACGATCACGGCGTTGGCGGAGCGAGCGATGGCCCAGATACCGGTGAAGCGGTCCGGTTCCACCTGAAGATGGTGTCAAGGAAAAAATCGCGGTCGACGAGGAGAGGCTTAATTCAGACTCGCAAGGTTTGGGATAGAGGTTCGATTTTCCTGTATTCACGCACATAAAGCGGTGGGGGGACTAACCACAGCACGGCAGGGGAGCTGTTCGATTCGGAGGCTTCGATCCGCGAAACCGTCCGCAGAGAAGTGTAGCGTCGTCTGCTCCGCGCGGTCAGCGAACGCTTGTCCGACCGCGTCGATGGCAGGCTTGTTTCTAAAGTAAAAAAGATCGTCGTCCGTGACACCTGCGACGTACATAGCGACTTGAAGCATGCGCGGCTTCAGTCGCCGATTCAGCAACCCGGCCGCGATGGCACCAACGAGCGTGCCAGCAACCGAACCTACCCCCGGAAGAAGAGCGGTACCCGCAGCACTCGCAGCCATCGTGCATACCGTCGAGATGCCAAACCGAGAGAGCAGAGAGATGGCCTTCATGGCGTGGACTCTGGCTCGATCATCCATGCTGACAGTCTTGAAATCCTTCTCTACCGATACGATGTCGATGAGTAAGCGAATTCCAAGGACCACTTCACCAATATAGGGCAGGACTTCGCCAATCGAATCTGGAACGTCGATACCATGATTATCAACCAGAAGGTTCACATTGTCGGCTACTTCTTGCGTGAAATCTGAATTCAAATGCGCTAGGTCAATTAATTTTTCCGCTAGCTCGGGATGGTCGCTAAGTATTTTATCATAAATATCGGAACTGGTCGCATAGACAGTATCCGGTGTCTCTGTCATCAAATTCACAACTTCGTATGCTCGGTCGGCGGCTCCTGTCTTTATTTGCACGAACACATCATCGACACCATTAGCGACGCCATGAAGATCCCAAGTGGGTTGGGTGGCGCTATCGGCAAGGCTGAAATCATGGTCCGGGAAGAACTCCTGTAATTTTTCCGGTGCACGCAGTTCGGCCAACTTTCCCTTAAGGCAGCTAATGAACCCTGTCACGGCCTTCTCGCTACGACTGGATACTTCAGCAAAATGATCCACTAAAGAGGAATCTGATGCAGAAAATGCAAGATTATAAGCTTGCTGAAGATCATCAGGTACGTTGAATCGCTCAAATAGCCCCATGAGCACAGCTTTGACGCCTAGCGCCATCTCGATCGAGTATCGATCGCGATCCATCTGTTGTGCCTGACCAGCCACGGTCAGAGCGTCAATTTTTGCGGACTCAGCAGAGGCTGGCAGCCGCTGAAGATCCTGAAGCAATGCGAAAGATTCCATCTAATCACCCCCTGCCATGGACCATCAGGGCCAATACCGCCAGCACCAGAGCAACAAGGGAGACTCCCAGCCCCACAATGTTCGCCGGCCTAGATCCCGCCAACTCAGATGGTGCGGGTGGTCGGATGGCGAGCGAGGTCTCCTGCGCTGCTGCCAACGTATGAAGTTCCTCTCGCAATTGAGCGAGTTCGTCGATAAGGGACTTTTGCAGAGTCTCGATTCGAAGCGAGTGTTCGTCGATTCGCCTAGCTAAATCCGCGGCATTGAGACCTGCTCGTTCAACATCTCGCCTCAGGCTGATCCATTCGTCGCTGGCTTCCTTCCGAAGAATGGATAGAGAGTCGGCTTGCTGCTCCGCGAGCTGTTCGAGCTGAGAGGCACGCTGTTCGAGCTTTTCTTTTTCTTCGTGGGTCTGCCTTCGCAGTCGCGACTCCATCGCGGCGAGGAGCGTCGGCGTCCCTTCCATCTGACGAGCGATTTCGGCCACTGTGTCGTGTAGCTTAACCACACGAGGGATGAGAGCCTGGTTGATCTGGTCCTGTTCCTGCCAAAAGCGCACCTTCTCTGCAATAGACGGTGCTGGTTCCGTGGCGCTCATGAGCATCTCTCCAGTTCGATAGGCTGACACACTACCTGTTGATTAATTTTTCGGTCTAACGCCGCCACGCCACTCGGCAGAGACTTTATAGCCACGCAGCAAGCAAGCAGGGCGGTACGGCGTGGGTGTTCCTGAGTCACCCACCCGCAGCCACAGGCCTCAACGGCCTCCCCGTTCGGAGCTTCGGCTCGCGGGGTTTCGCTTCTTCGGTGCGCAGCCGATCCAGTTCGAGTTTGGCTGCGGCCTCGAAGAACTCGCCGAGGGTTAGCCGGTGCTCGAAGGCGATGGCGCGCACTTCGGCGGCCAATTCCGGGCTGATGTAGACGTTGAACTTGACCTTCTTCATGGCGAGGTGGCGGAAGTGTCCCGCGCACATCGGGGATGTCAAGGTCGAGCGTGCGACGGCAATTACCTCTAATAGAAGAAATATATTGACGACATAACCTCCATTACCTCTAATTGCCAACCTCATCGGCGCTCATGCAGATGAAGGAGGCAACCATGAATCGATCGGTTCCCGTCGCCACGCATCGCACAGACATCACCGAGTTTCTGCTTTTGGCCTGTGGTCAGCAGCCCGCGCTGCTGGTGGATGCAAAGCTGCGCGACTTTGTGGGTTGGTGGCTGCGGATGCACCGCCATCGCAACGCGCTGCGCATGGTCCGGCTGAAGGCAGTCACAGGCGGAGACAGCGACAGTGCGACACCACAGCGATTCGTGTTCGAGGTCTGCAAGTGGCCTCGGCATCGTCGCTTTGACTGGATGTTCATCTGCTGGATGATCGATGGTGTGGGAATGTGGAGCAGGACGTTTCCGACGCGGCGTGAGGCGCTGGCGTTCTTTTCACTCCCGCCGCACGAAGTCCTGCATCGGCCAAGCAGCGACGTCAGCGAGCCCAACCAGTAAACCCTAGGTAAAGTGCAGGATGGCTCGACAACGACCATTGCACCGCCGCACATGTCGGCTACGCTTTGCGCGATGGAGTCGTTTGATCGGTCGCTGAAGCACTTGCTGGCGCTCGCCCCCAACGAGGTCTTGGGGTTTGGGCTCGGGAAGCAGGTGCAGGTCATTCGGGCGGTGTCCCCAACGCTGCCGGGGCGTGGGCGCGAGGTCGATGGCTGCTATCTGATTGAGTCCGGCGGGCAAGCGCTGGTGATTCACGTCGAGTTTCATCGTCGGCATCAGGCGCAAGAAGCGCTAGCAATCGACGTGGCCGAAGCCCAGCTGCGGCTGTACCGGCGGGAAAGTGTGCCGGTGGTGTCGCTGGTCTGGGACTTGTACGGACGAGCGGACGAGCCGGTCACGTCGGAACGCGAGGTCGTGATCGGGCCAAGTGGGCCGCGCCTTCGCTGCCATTTCCGTCGCGTGAACCTACGCGGGATGACCTGGCGCGAGCTTCTATCCGGCGCACCACCCTCGCTGTGGTCGCTGGTGGCGCTGACCCGGGACGGTCAGAATCAGGAAGCGCTACGTGATACCTATGACGCGATTGCTCGACGATCGCTGCCGGATTCCGCGAAGGCCGACCACCTGGCGGTGCTATGGTTCGTTGCCGAAGCCGAGCAAGTTCCGATACAGTGGTTGCTAGCGCTGCTGAGCAGGGAGAAATTGATGCAGAGCACACTCTACCAACAGATTTTTTCCGAAGGCGAAGCACGCGGCGAAGCACGCGGCGAAGTGCGCGGTCGGCTCAAGCACGAGGCCGATGCGATCCAGCGTGTGCTCGCAGCGCGCCTGGGCTTTGTCGATTTGGATGTCAGGCAGCGAGTCAGGGCCGAAACCGACGAGTTATGTCTGTCCGAGTGGTATCAGGAAGCGCTGCTCTGCACCGACGCCGAGAGCGCCAAGCGACTGGCGGACAAGATCCGCCACGCCCCGGTTTCAATCACTCCGACGGCAGAGTAACCCGTTAGTGACGGATTCCCTCACCACCTAAGTCGCGATCTGCTCGCCTGTCAGTTCTGCGTTCGTCACTTCTGTGATCGCTTGCCCTTGGTCAGCCGACGTAGCTTGGCCTCATACGCTCGAGTTCGTCGGCGACATCGATCAAACAGAATCGCCTCACTCTTTTCGTCGAGCAGGTAGAGCATCTGTCGGCAGTTCGCACGGCTTGGCTCGTCGGGATCATCCTTGTGAGCAAGGTAGTGAAGCATGCGCGCATTCAGGGCCGCGTGCTGCACCGCAAACGAGTCCTCGATCTCCGTCGGATACAGCCGCACGGTCACGGCTCGTCCGGCTTTCTGCTGCGCCTCGGCCAGCACCTTCGCGGCGTGTAGCTCGGACAGCTTCGCAATGACCAGCCGATCTGCATACGGTTTCCATCCGTTCTGTCGCTGACTTTCAATCACCGTGCGCCACTGAGGCACGTCGATCTTGCGCGGCTTGCGCATTGGGGGCCGCTTCCGCTGCGAGTGACCAGCGGGCGCTGGCGACGCGGACTCGACTTGTGGCAATTGGATGTTTCGACTTTGTGCAACGGCCTGAAGCATCCCATTCGCCAGCCCGAGCGTCCCGCCGAGCAGCGTCTGCCACGTCCCATCTTCAAAGTTCGCAAGCCGACTCTTCAGATCCTTCACTTCGGCTGCGAGCCGCTGAATATCAGCCAAATAGCGATTGCGCTCCGACGAAACTTCAGAGATTGCCTTCTCGATCTGCTGATGCTGGTCCCGCAGCGCAGTAGCCCACTTTCGGTACGCCGCCAATTCCTCGACAGCCTGCGCCGACTGCTGGAGTTGCGCCTTCAGTGTAGACACCTGCGCCGTCAGGCTTTGGATTTGTCGCTGCTGCGCCTGCATCAGGGAATCATTCACAGAGCGTGGCGTCTGTACGGGATTAGACGGAGGCGACGGCGGCTTCGCTGACATCGCCGACATTCGGTGTTGCGCAAGCCGCAACTCGCGCTCCAGCTGCGTCAGCTTGGACTGATACGAATCCCGGCTCTCCCGAAGCAGCCACGCCAGCTCCTGCCAATCGGCAAGCTGCTTGGTCGTCTTTTCCAGCTTTGCCTGCGCAGTCGAGAGCGATTCGCGCATCTGCTGCTGCTGCGCTTCTATCGCTTTCATCTCCGCTGCAAGCTGCGCATTCACTTCATACAGCTCGTCTTCACGCGCTAATAACGCAGCGATCTGCTCGTTTGCGTCGCGAAGCTGGATTTCCAGCAGCGCTTCCCGAGACACTCGCGCCAGCTCGTCTGCCCGTACCGCAATAGCCGACGCTTCATCCACAAGCGCGCTTGACTCGACCGCCGAATCCTCGCTGTCCGCATCCATCGACGCTTCTTCGCCGACTGCGGGCGCTTCCGCAGCATCGGACACCGCGTCTGTGGCGGCAACCTCGACCTTGATCACTCTATCGACATAGTGGTGATATTCAACATCTAGCAAGCCACGTCCATCATAGCGAATGCGGTGTGCCTTGACCCGACACCGAACGCCACAATACCTACTGTCGACGCGTTTTCCTGACGGAAGCGGTTCTGCACACACGTTGCATTGAAAAAACCGATACATCAAAAACCCCCAAGAGACGTTACACACTATGCCATAAAGAGCCGTTACAGATCAACAAAAAGCAAAAATCTGACTTCATTCTGACACTTGAACACAAACGAGCATGATTCATGAAAATGCCGATTCGTGACCACATGCATGCGAATTCCATATGCAAGAAGCGTTCTCAAGTTCCTCTTTTATTGACATACTAAATTAGTTCATCTGAGGGAAGTCTGCAATCGATTCGCGAATTCAATTGATTTATTCATCGAGACACAAATCACATTCAATCAGTACACAAAATGCGGCAAGCAAAAACAGAAGACGGTTCTATCGAAATTCAATTCTCACAGGCAGCCGAATAGATATCGGACTGCCATCTGCACTCGCTACACCGGGTCAGGATGGTTGGATCGGTAGTAGTGATCGTACTGACCTTCCAGAAGCTGCTGCACCTGGGCGGGCCACCAGTGTGCATTCCCTTTCGGAGTCTTGTAGCCTGCATCCATCAGAATCACCGCGAGCCTTGGGAATCCGGGGCGCTGGAATGGCTCGTCGGGATACTGCCGCTCGTGATCATGTTTCATGTTCCGCAGCAGCGCTTCTAGGAACTGTCTCGGCGTCAGATACTGCGTCTGTTCCGTTCCTCTCAGGAGTTTCCCAACGCTCGGCGCAGTGAACTTCCGTCCTTTTAGTGGCAGCCACTTCTGATCGTTCAATAGTGACGCGATCTGCGTGAACGTGTGGCCCTGATTCCGCAGCTCGACGATGCGCGCCTTGACTTCCTCATCGCTGTGCGTGCGCTCGTTGTGCGGTTTGGGAGTCCACCATCCTTGCCGCTGCACCAGCAGATACATGAAGCTGTTTCGCCACTTCTTGGCGCGAGGTGGATGCACGCCATCCGCGTTCAATCGACGCACCAACTCGGGAATCTCAAGACCCAGATCCAGCCACTCCTTGATCTGAGCAAGTGTTCTCTGTTCCGCAGGATCTTCGACGAGAATTTTGTACCGGGAGCCGTCTCCTTTGGGAACCTTCTTGAATCCAAAAGGAGCCTTCCCATGACAGTAGCCTTTGTCTCGCATATGGCGAAGCGCTTCGCGAGTCCGTTCCGCAATCGCTTCGCGTTCCATCTGCGCAAACACGAGCAGAATGCTAACAAGTGCCCGACCCAGCGACGAATCGAGGCGGATCGATTCCCGAATCGCTACGAGTTCCTTTTCGCCGGACTGGAAGTACCGCTCATACACCTCGCAGAAGTGCTTGATCGAACGGGACAAGCGATCGAATTTAAGCACGACGAGAACGTCGACTCCCTTCTGCAAGTCGGAGAGCGCTGCTTGGAGTCCGGGGCGCTCTGATTTCGCGCCCGAAAGGACATCTCTGTGAATCCGCACCAGCTTGACTCCGAACATCGCGCAGTACTGCTCGATCGCGGAAGTCTGCGCATCCAAAGAGAGTCCGTCCGTAGCCTGCATGTCTGTCGAAACGCGGATGTACCCAACCGCTGTCCGCACGTTCTCTTTGCGAGCTGTAATGTTCCGAAACTCACTCCTGTAGGCACTCTGCTGAGCTCTCATCACCACTCCCTCCGTAGGTCGCTGTGCGACGGTATGGGAGCGGTTTAAATCGTCTAGACGATCGACAGCGAATCACTGCACGCAAGCAGGTCCGCTGTCGTGCGGAAGGGCAATGGTTAGTAGAGCTGGGTCCAGTTGGTGCCATCCCAGGCCCACAGATCCTTGGTCTGGTCGGCCACCTGTGGGTCTCCGCCAAACATCAGAACCTGCTTGCGACCTCCGTCATAGAACATCGCCGGGTAGACGCGAGTTCCTGGCGGCGTGCCCGGGTTTTTCTTGGTCCACTTGGTGCCGTCATACTCCCAGGTGTCGTTGGCCAGGCTCGAGACACCGAACTGGTTGACGACCTCGCCACCGAAGATCACCGCAACCTGACGGACTTCGTCGTACGCCATGCCAAACTTCACGCGACGACTGAGCGCCGTATCGTCAGGAAGCTGGGTCCAGTTGCTCCCATCGTAGGCCCAGGTTTCTCGGCTGTACTGACCACCTACGAACCCACCGTGCATCAGGGCTCGCTTGCCTTTGGTGTCATAGATCATCCGGTGGTCGGAGCGAACATTGGGAATCGTGGCGGTTGATCGCTGGATCCACTGGGTGTTGTTCCATTCCCAAGTCTCATTGACAGCCAGGCCACCTGGGGTGATTCCACCGAACATGACCGCGACCTTGCGCAGCGAGTCGAATGCCATCGCGTGGGCGTAGCGAGCTGTCGGTCCGGTCGCTGGTGTCTTCTTGGTCCAGGTTGAGCCATCCCACAGCCACATCTCGTTGGTCTGGGAGTTGGCGTTGTTGAGGATGGTCAATCCTCCCCACAGCAGGAGTCCCTTGGCGTTGTCATCCCAGATGAACGAGGCGTCAGATCGAGCGGCTGGGGGGTTGGCCACGGTCTGGGGATCCCACGTTGCAGCCGTCAGATGCCACTGATCCTGACAGAACACGTCGATGCCACCGCTCGCGCAGAGGCCGGTCCGGGTCACCGAGCGATCGCGCAGCTTGTCATAGGCCATGACGTGACGGGCTCGACCTAGGGCGGGCAGCGAGCAGCGGGTTTCACCGCGTGGACCCGGTTGGGTCAGGCAAGCCTGAATCGCCGCACAGCAGTAGGTCGCTCCGGCGCACGACACCGGATGGTTGACGTCGCAGGTGCAGCTTCCTCCGCTATAGGTCTGGCCGAATCCACAGGCTGGGGTCAGGTCGGGAGGCAACATGGTCAGATCCGGTGGATCCGACAGATCGGGCAGCACGGTCATGTCACTGGACTGGTTAGCCAGGTCCGGAGTGTCTCCACCAGGCGTCGTTGATTCTTTGCACGAGGTGATCGCGATGGCGCCAAACAATAAGACGGCAGTAAGCGAGGGCTTGCTTTTGAGCATGGGGACTTCCTCCTATTCGAGATGTCCGCACCGATTATCACCATGTAGGCGCGATCCATCCAATCTTCTCTAGTAACGATTGTAGGAATTCGTCACAGATGCTGGATGGTTTGGGAGCCCTCACAAGCTAGGCGGTTGTGGGGCAGGGGGTCGGTCTGGAGGCTTTGCAGGTGCTCCCGGCTACGAGCACGGGAGCACACGGAGTCGTTCGGTAGGTCGTGGTCCGGTTTACTTGACCGAGACTGCGCACATGAAGTTGGCGACCTTGCCCGATGGGGTCTGGTGCGGATCGGCCTTGATCCACAGGCCCGCTAGCGCGGTGTCCTGGCTCGCGCTGTCCTTGCAAGCCACGTTCGAGGTCGGGTTCGGCACGGCGCAGAAGCAGTCCGGGTCGGCCGAGCAGGCGGCGATAACCGTCGAGTCGTTCGGGATCGGCTTGGCCATCGGCGCAGCGGTCGAGCCAGCGACCGCCCAAGCCGTGCAGCACTTGGAACTGCACTGTGGCAGGGCGACGTCGGGCATCGCGGCCGGGGTGTTGGCATCGACCAGACCGACAATGCAGATTGGCTTGCCATTGCTGTCGGTCTTCGGCTTGCCGCTCAGGCAGTTGGCCGAGATCCGATTGGTGATGCGGTCGGCGACGACGTCGAGAACCGTCGCATAGTTCTGCGGCTCGCAGATGCTCTGTTCCACCCGGGACTGGGCGTCGAACTTGCGGATGAACGATGACATGCGGATCTGTGCCTGGCCGAAGAAGTTCGCATCGGTGGCATTGAGGCAGGCGGCCTTCATTCCCTTGCCTCGGTTGAGCGCTTCTGTCGAGCAGGTGATGCCCGGACCTGGCACGCAGACCTGATCATCGTAGTCCACGATCAGCTTGCCGGGCTTGGTCGCATCGCTGTTCGGGTTGTCGAGCATGCTCGGCGTCCAGATGCCGGCGAGCACGATCTTGTTCGACGAGCGCAGGTTGGAGAAGAAGCGGACGTACTTGTCGATCGGCTCCAGATAGCCGTTGCCGTTTTCGGTGCAACCGGTCTTGGCTCCGGTGGTCGTCATCGGCTCGTTGCACTTGATGTTGTGCGCCAGGCAGCGGAAGTCGTTTTTCCAGCAGTTGTAGGTCGACATGCCGCTCTTGGTGCAGTCGATCGAGTTCGGGTTGTTCTGGGTGCGTGCCGTCATCGCCACCGAGCAGTCGTCTTCATCGGTGACGAAGATGACCGCGAGCACGGAGTTCTGCCGCAGGAAGCCAGAGTTTACGTTGCTGTGGTTGTCGAGAGCGCGCTTGGCGGCTTCGAGCGGAGACTCCAGACCGCAGCCGGTGTCGCCGATAGGCGCGATGCACTTGAACGTACCGATGATGTCGTTGTTCGGTGCGTTGGTGATGCCGTCCTGCTTCCACAGGTATACGTCACCATTGGTTGGCTCCAGCTTGGTCGGACACAGCGTGGTGCAGGCACCCTTGGCATCGACCGACCACTTGCTCTGGTCGCGGCCGGAGCAAGCGAGCTTCTGAAGCTCGCCGTCGTTGCCCTTATAGGAATCACAGCCAGGAATGTTGAGGTTGCCGGGCTGGAACGCGGTATTGGGAGCCTGCTGCGCACCAATGTCCGTGCTGACGACACCGACGTGGTAGTTCGAGCCGCTCATATCGATCTTCTTGATGAAGTTGTCGATGGCGGTACCGAGCTGCTTCTGCTTGGGCGACATGGATGGTGAGGTGTCGACCACGAACAGGATATCAACGTCCTGCTTGGCGCGGGTGTTGATCGGAACCGCGTCCATCTTGCCAAAGCAAGAGGACAGGATTGCGGCAGCTTCAGTCGGAGTTGCACCAGGAGGAATTGGACACGTTCCGGCCAGATCCGGCGCGGTACATGCTGAAATGGAAAGAGAGACTGCGGCGGTCGCCAGTGCGCGTGTAAGCGTCGAGCGGATCATTGGATTCTCCTTGCCCCCAAAGAAGTCATCGTTACAGATCCCTACGGCACTCCCGTAGTGGTCTCTGCATATGGTCTAGGTACTTTGTCCCGATCGTACCAAAGACCTTACAACGTCTGTCGCGATTGAATCTAGATTTTCTGCGTGACCAGATGCTGTCGCATTACGCACACTTAGGAGTGCCCATACCACTGCGCATGGTGTGTTATTAGCGTCGGAAGCATCGGACATCTGCTGTACAGATGGGAGTGTTCAGCAGAGTGCTTGACCTAGGCCTACATGAAGGCAAATGGGGCCAATGGGAGTCTTGTAGGAATACGATAGGAGTCGCTTCTGAGGCACTCCTTTGAGGTGATGAACGGCTCATTGGCTCGCAGCGTTCGACGGGCAGGGTGTGTTCATGGCGTAGCGCGAACGTCTTGGTGTAGACCGGCAAAATTTGCCTGTACCTTTCAGGGCTTACCATGACAAGATGAGGCGATCTGACGGTTGTAAACATTGGTTCCCATAGACCCCCGGATCACCCCCGGCATGAGGACACCCGGAGACTACGATGAGTGAGGAGACCGCAAACAACACCGAGGCTGCTGAGCTACCACCGTTCATCTTGGAACAGGGCAAGCGGTTCTCGCAGTCCATCATGTGGAAGCTCACCCGAGACTTCTACGAGCAGAGGGGCATCAGCGCATGGGACTCCGGAATCGTTCCATCGTATGTCACGAGCAACCCCTTCATTGCCCATGCCTATGCGCAGGTGGTCTGGCAGTACGTCCGTGACTGTCTGAGTGATCGTGCAAGCTGCCGCATTGATCCCTCTCAGCCAATCTACATCGTCGAGCTAGCGGCCGGACATGCGCGCTTCTCATACCTATTCCTGAAGAAGTTCCTATCGATCAAGAACAGCTCCTCTCTGAAACATCTCGACATTCGCTTTGTGATGACCGACTTCACAGAGACGAACGTCAAATCGTGGGACAGACAGAAGTTGTTCCAAGAGTATGTTGGGCAAGGAGTCCTTCACCTGGGACTGTTCGACCTCGAATGCGATGACTACATCCGGCTGTATCCATCGGGACAGCTACTGTCGCAGGAGTCGATCAAGAATCCGCTCATCATCCTGGCCAACTACATCTTCGACTCGCTCCTCCAGGACTTCTTCCGCTTCGAAGGGGGCAAGGTGAGTGAGTGTTTGGTGACCACTCGCCACAGCGAGCCCCTTGGTGACCAGCCGGTGAATCCCGAGGTGATGTCGAATTTCCATCTCGATTGGGAGATGAATCCGATTTCACCGGACGGGTACTACGGAGACCCTGCGATTGAGCAAGTCCTCAGCGGCTATCAGACGCGCCTGAGCGATACCACGCTGGTGTTTCCGGTTGGGGCGATGCGGACCGTCCGTAGGCTGTCACGCATTTCGGGCAATCGACTCCTCATCCTGTCCTCGGATAAGGGGTACACGCACGAAGATGAGCTGTTCTACATCAACGGTCAGTACGTGCAGTTCCACGGCGCGCTGTCGACCATGTCGAACTACCATGCCATGGGACAGCTCGTTCGTTCGCTCGGTGGACACTACCTGGCGACCAATCAGCGGCAGATGAGTCTCAAGACCGTGGCCTATATCATCGGCGGTTCAGCAGAGCAGTTCGCCGACACCATGACCACGTTCCGCGAGCACATGGATGTCTTTGGTCCCTACGACTTCTACACCTTGCTAAACAGCGTGCGTACCTCAGCTCCCAACCTGCCGCTAGAGGGGGTGATGGAGCTTATGCGCCTGTCCAAGTACGATCCTCAGGTGTTCTTCGACTATGAGAAGACCATCTTGGACAGCGCCCATTCACTGAGCGAAACCCAGCGGGTGGAGTTGATCATGAGTCTGGAGCAGACCTGGACCAACTTCTATCCGCTCGGGCGTGATCTTCCGTTCGAGCTAGGACGCGTCTATCTATCGCTCAAGCGGCCTCGGGACGCGCTGCGTTACAACCAGCTCTCGATGGACATGTTCGGTGAGCATCCGGTGACGTTCTGCAACATGGGAATCTGTCACTACCAAGCGGAAGACACCGCCAACGCCATCATCTGTTTTGAAAAGTCGCTGGCTCTCAATCCCGACTACGGGCTTCCCAAGGCCTGGCTGGCCCGCATCGTGGCGGAACAGCACCGCTACGCCGACCGCTAAGCCCGCGATCTTTCCCCATGGCTGCGGCCTGTCTGGTCGCAGCGCGGGACTCCCAACCAATCGCCGTTACAGAATCGTGAGCACCGCACTGACGCTGGCCGCCACAGCGAGCGGAATCGTCAGGTTGTCATCCACATGCGTTGAGAATATCTCAACGATGGCCCCGGTAAGGGCTGCCACCAAGGCCACGATCACCTGAATGTGGACCGGGGCTTGTAGCAGCACGCTCGCTACCACAAACGCAATCACGGACGCCGCCGCGACAAATCCCAGGCTCCCTTCGAGCGATCGACCCGCTCGCAGTTGGGTGCGACCAAAGCGACGACCCACGAGTGCGGCCACCGGATCACCAATGCCGAGAACGGCCACCGCCAGGGCTGATACCGCAGGCTTCGAAAAGATCGCCAGTACCATCAAGGCGGTCGCATACCAGGTCGAGGAGTTGACTCGGTATCGCTCATGGACGTGCGCCACCGATCCGAAGAACGCCATCAGCCGCTCATTGGTGCGAGGGCTGAGCCGACGGGCGGCTTCCAGGATCCAAGCTGGGGTGAAGAAGGCGGCGGCTGCTGCAATGATCCAGCCACGCGACGGTGCGAGCGAGATCACCAGCAGTGCCAGCATCGCCGAGCTGACGTGGAAGACGTTGCGATGGTAGTTGGTCGGGCGAAGGCTAGGGGCGGGCAGGGCAGCGCTGCGTAGCCACGAAGCCAGCGCTTCATAGGCCGGATGGACCTCGCGCTGGAATGCAGTCCAGAAGGCGCGAGCGGAGTCCGTCTCGTGCTGCTGGGCGCGATCGAGTGCGGCCCCGAGCTGCGAGAGCTGCTTTTGCAGGCCATCGGCAGCGCCGCGTGCCGTGTCTTCGTGTAAGGCATCGCACAGCGACCTGACCCGCACCACAATCCGTGCGAGCTGGGCGCGGGCGTCGGCTTCAATTTCTTCCCGGAAGGTCGCAGGATCGACTCTACGAAGCAGGGAATGAAGTTCGCTCGAGGTTTCGAGCGTGGCCATCGAAAGGGGAGAGCTTGTCACTGCTCCAGTGAACCCTGGACCCTGTCGCAGCAGGATCACAAGTTTGTCACCGTTTGGTCATGACGTGAGCTGAAGCTCTGCGTACAGCCCGAAGTGATCGCTTGGAAACACGCCATCTGGGTTCGGGCGGTCGAGGACGATGCGGCAGCCGTGGACGACACCACGACCATCACGGCTCGGCGGGCCTGCGAAGATGTAATCGAGTCGGCGATCGTTTTGCAGAAAGCGCAGCCGCTGCGTGTAGGGGTTGCGCCGCGACCACGTAAATCCATGATCGAACGGCCCATCGCTACTGCATAGGAAGGCATCCTGGTAGTAGGTCCGCCGTCCGGCCAGGGTGTGCAGCCCGCGCAGAAAGCGGATCTCATCGCTATCCGGCGTGGCGTTGAAGTCTCCCATTAGCAGCAGCAGCTTTGGACCCCCCGCGATCTGCTGCGCCTGTTCTTTGAGGACTCGGTCTACTGCTTCGACCTGCTCTTCGCGGGCAATCCCATCGGTCATTCTGTAGTGCAAGTGAGTCGTCGCACACAGAACCACTCCGTGCGGAGTCTGTAGCTGTGCCCACAGCAGGATTCGCCGCTCGTCCGGTCGTGGCTGTGGCAACTCGATGTGCTGGTGCGTTGCAATCGGATGGCGTGACAGGATGGCCAGTCCCTCTACTCCACCACCCCATTCCGTGGCCGGAGCAAACACGTAGGACAGTCCCAGCGCCGCCGCGAGCGTCTGCGCGGTATTGGGAAGCCGCTCGGGAATTTCGCGAACCTCTTGCAGCGTTACTACATCAGGGGACAGCTCGCGTAGCTGCTCGGTGCAGAGCCGAAGCCTCTGCTCGAGTGGCCCTTGCTCACCCCACAGGTTCAACGTGATGGCCCGGAGCCGCGAGTTCCCGGTCATTAGCTCCTCCGCGCCGATGGCCCGCCGGGTCCGTAGTAGATGCTGCGCGAGTCGACCGTCTCCCACACCGTGACCGAGTACAGCCCACCTAGCTGCGGTGCCAGGCGATCGTAGATGAATCGACCAATGAACTCACTCGTCGGGTTTTCCAAACCGGCGACCTCATTGAGGAGCCGATGATCGAGCGAATCGATGACTGGCTGCACCACTCGATCGAGATCGTAAAAGTCGATTAGAAACCCGGTCTCTTCATTGGTCTGTCCACCGATCACGACATCGATCTTGAACGAGTGACCATGCATCCGCCGACAGCGATGACCGTCCGGTACTTTCGGCAGGAAGTGCGCCGCTTCAAAGCGGTACTCGCGAACCAACTCCACGTACATCACGACTCCAATTTCATGATCAGCAGGGCCAAGTGCCGCGTTGCGCCTAGTTCGTGCCGTGGCACTTCTTGTATTTCTTCCCACTGCCGCACGGACAGGCGTCGTTTCGACCTACAGATGCGACGGTGCCGCCGGTCTTGGCCTGGCTGCGAAGCTGCCGCTGTCCGGCCAGAAGGGGGGATACCTGCTCGCGCATGAAGCGATAGCGATTTTCATACATGGTCACAAGCTGCGGCTGGGAGGCCAGCAAGTTGGCGACCAGGACAAACAAGCTGTTTGGATCAACACCTGTTGATGCTTCCATTACCGCCGGCTCTTTCTTAGGCAGCGAGTAGTTGACGACCCCAATCTTTTGCACGGTATTGCCGGCCCCCGGAACCACGACCGTCCACACCACCCGCTTACAGTCGCACTTGGGCTCGATGCAGTAGGCGTCCTGCAAACCGATGGTGACCTGGGGCGCGGGCTTGGCTTCTGGTGCAGTCCCGTCCTCGCTTGGCTTTTCATCCGAGGTCATGGTGAACAGCGGAATGCCCTCGGCGCGGAAGACGTGCTGCCATAGCACCAGCTCGCCCGGCTTCACCCCTGACCAGTCGTAGTAGCGGAAGTGGAGGTTTTTGCCAAACTCGCGCACGTCCGCGTAGTGCTTGCGCATCTGCTCGATCGCGCCGTTACCAAGATAGCTGCGGACGTTCTTGCGTAGCGCTT
>Ga0209174_10001379_pt1 | contig 17227 bp, 14 predicted proteins | sample JI91814BDNA_FD_187505 | JGI IMG/M metagenome (GOLD analysis project Ga0209174, IMG submission 187505) | Wastewater effluent complex algal communities from Wisconsin, to seasonally profile nutrient transformation and Carbon sequestration -... | ecosystem: Engineered > WWTP > Effluent > Algae...
CGCCATATATCTTCGCTAACACTTTGGTTAACGCAGCGGTTAATGTGGTTTTACCATGATCAACGTGGCCAATTGTACCTACGTTAATATGGGGTAAATCTCGTTCAAACTTTGCTTTTGCCACTTCGACCCTACCTCTTTTATGAAATCTAACCTGTACGTTTCTTAATAATTGCTTCTGATACACTAGCTGGAGCTTGTGCGTAATGCTTGAACTCCATAGTGTACGTAGCTCTACCTTGTGTTGCAGAACGCATATCTGTCGCGTAACCAAACATCTCTGACAAAGGTACTTCAGCTTTCACATGCTTAATGCCTGGAACGCCATCGTCCATACCTTGAATCATGCCACGACGACGATTTAAGTCCCCAACAATATCCCCCATGTAATCTTCAGGGGTTACAACTTCTACACTCATAATCGGCTCAAGAATCACTGCGCCAGCTTTTAGCGCACCAGTCTTGAATGCCTGTGAACCGGCAATCTTGAAGGCGTTTTCATTGGAGTCCACTTCATGATACGAACCATCAAACACAGTTACTTTAACGTCTACTACTGGATATCCAGCTAATACGCCGTTTTGTGTTTGTTCAGACACGCCCTTTTCTACCGCAGGAATATATTCTTTAGGAATCGATCCACCAACAACTGCATTGAGGAACTTAAAGCCTGCACCAACTTCATTTGGCTCAATTTTTAGCCAAACGTGCCCGTACTGACCACGACCACCAGTTTGCTTAATGTATTTGCCTTCTTGCTCAACCGACTTAGTAATAGTTTCACGATAAGCTACTTGCGGTTTACCAATATTGGCTTCAACACCAAATTCACGCAACATACGATCCACAATAATTTCTAAGTGCAATTCACCCATACCAGCAATAATCGTCTGTCCAGATTCTTCATCAGTCCAGACTCTGAATGAAGGATCTTCTTGCGCTAATTTACTTAACGCGACACCCATCTTTTCTTGGTCTTGCTTAGTCTTAGGTTCAACTGCCACGTTAATAACTGGCTCAGGGAAAACCATGCGCTCTAGAATAATAACGTCGTCTAAGCTGCATAATGTATCGCCAGTAGTAGCATTTTTCAAACCTACTGCTGCCACGATATCACCAGCATGTACTTCTTTAATCTCTTCACGATTGTTCGCATGCATTTGTAATAAACGACCAATACGTTCTTTCTTGTCTTTGACTGAATTCAATACGCTATCGCCAGAATTCAATGTACCTGAGTACACGCGCAAATATGTCAAAGAACCAACGAACGGATCAGTAGCAATCTTAAATGCTAATGCAGAAAATGGCTCGCTATCGCTAGCATGACGCACAGCATGAGTCTCACCATCTTCAAGGATACCTTGAATTGGCGGAACATCTACAGGCGACGGCATATATTCAATAACCGCATCCAATAAAGCTTGCACGCCTTTATTTTTAAACGCGCTACCACAAATCATCGGCACGAGTTCATTTTTTAGCGTACGCTCACGTATGCCTTGCTTAATTTCTTCTATGCTAAGATCATGCCCCTCTAGATATTTTTCCATTAGGGTTTCATTGGCTTCAGCAGCAGCTTCAATCATGCCGCTACGCCATTTTTCACAATCAGCTTGCATGTGTGCTGGAATATCGCGTAACTCAAACTTAGTACCTTTGGTTTCTTCATCCCAGTACACAGCTTTCATTTGAATTAGATCTACTACACCTTCAAAAGTTTCTTCAGCACCAATAGGCAACTGAATTGGCACCGCATTGGAACCCAAGCGTTTTCTTACTTGTTCAACTACGCGCACAAAGTTTGCACCAGGGCGATCCATTTTGTTTACAAACGCCATTCTTGGTACATGATATTTATTTGCTTGACGCCACACAGTTTCAGATTGCGGCTCAACACCACCAACTGCACAAAATACTGCACACGCGCCATCTAATACGCGCAATGATCTTTCTACTTCGATAGTAAAATCTACGTGGCCAGGGGTATCAATAATGTTAATGCGATGTTGCGGGAACTGCTTAGCCATACCGCTCCAGAAGCAAGTAGTAGCTGCAGACGTAATTGTAATACCACGCTCTTGTTCTTGCACCATCCAGTCCATAACAGCATTACCGTCATGTACTTCACCAATCTTATGAGAAACACCAGTGTAAAATAGAATACGTTCGGTAGTAGTGGTCTTACCAGCATCAATATGCGCCATGATGCCTATGTTTCTATATTTGTTTATATCAGTATGTCGTGCCACGTTATAAAAACCCTTACCAACGATAATGTGAAAATGCTTTGTTAGCGTCTGCCATACGATGCGTGTCTTCACGCTTCTTCACGGCTCCGCCTTTCCCTCTACTGCCACCGGTTGAGCTATCTTCATCAGCGGCATCTAATATTTCGCCAGCCAATTTGAAAGTCATACCTTTTTCGCCACGTTTTCTGGAAAATTCAACCAACCAACGCATAGCTAAGGTTGCAGCACGAATGTTGCTTACTTCGATAGGAACTTGATATGTTGCACCACCCACGCGTCTTGATTTAACTTCGACTACTGGGCGTATATTTTCTAATGCTCGTTCAAATACAGCGATAGGGTTAGTAGTTTTAAGCTTTTGCTTGATTACATCTAACGCGCCGTAAACGATTTTTTCGGCAACAGATTTTTTACCTTCAACCATTAAATGGTTAATGAACTTAGCTAATGTATCGCTTCCATATAATGGATCAGCTTGAATTACTCGTTTAGCTGCGACTCTTCTTCTTGGCACCGTAACACCTCACTTAAATTCGTTCAAAAACCTATTTCTTATCAGTTTTTTTACCGCGTTTCTCACCGTACTTAGAACGTCCTTGCTTACGCCCTTGTACACCCTGGGTATCCAAGCTACCACGCACTACTTTGTAACGAACACCTGGTAAATCTTTTACACGACCGCCGCGAATTAACACGACCGAGTGTTCTTGCAAGTTATGCCCTTCACCTTGGATATAAGCAGTAACTTCGAAACTATTAGTTAACCGTACACGACAAACTTTACGTAAAGCTGAGTTCGGTTTCTTAGGTGTCGTTGTGTATACACGAATACATACACCACGTCGTTGTGGACAATGCTGCAATGCAGGTGTCTTTGTTTTTTCGCTCACTCGTGTCCGCGCACCGCGAACTAACTGATTAACTGTAGCCATAGGAAGACCATGCTCCAAATATTATCTATTAAAAATAAACAGACAGAAAACCCCAGCCGCCTATTTTCACTTAGGAGCCGGATTCTACACCACACAGGTATCTCTGTCAAACACCTGCACTCATAGGGTTACGGTCAAAAGTAATGTAACCCGCTGTATATTCAAACTAAAAACTGGGACATACTAACATACAATTTAACGCAGTGGTAGCAAATAGCTGCTAAAATTAAAGCATTATGCGGCACTAAAACAAGGAACAGCTATGCAAGTTAAGAATACCAGCAAAAATTACGGTGCTATCGCAAAGTCACTTCACTGGTTAGTTGGGGCACTTATAATCGCCGCCTGGGGCGTAGGCTTTTATGCAACCGGATTACCACAAACTGATACCGCCAAATTTGTGCTATTTGACTTACACAAGTCTGTTGGGATGGTTATCTTAATGCTGGTTATAGCCCGTTTAAGCTGGCGCTTGTATGACACTACACCACGCACCCCCAGCACTTTAAGTAAGCTACAAGCATTGTTAGCGCACACTGTACATTACTTATTATATGTATTCATGTTTATTCAACCTATCAGCGGCTGGGCCATGTCATCAGCGGCTGGCTATAATCCATCTTTTTTTGGCTTATTCAATTTTCCAGCCCTAGTAACAAAGAATCCAAGCATGGTTGAGTTCTACGTAGACATACACAATACCTCAGCGTACATCATGCTAATACTATTCGTGCTACATGTGGCAGGTGCTTTGTTTCATCATTTGGTACTAAAAGACGACACGTTAAAACGTATAACTTTCAATTAAGCTGAGGGCACAAATGCATAACTCTAGAGCCTACACTCTGATTGAACTAATGGTAACTATAGGCATATTATCGATATTAGTCGCTATGGCTGTGCCACTGTACAATAAGTATATGATCAGTGCGCGCCTATCGACCATAGTGCCGGTTCTTTCCAGCTTAGTTGATGAAGCAGTCGGCTATGCAAATATTCACGGTGTATACCCAAATGCAGCGCAACTTTCCGCTAATGGTTCGGGTTACAATCTAACCGCAGCTAACGTTGGCCTCGATACTTACCTAGAAGCAGTGCATATAGCAGATTATGACGGTTATACTGGTGGCACTGCCTGTGGCAGACGTGGCTTTGTTACTGGAACTACATCTAATCAAACAGGAAAAACTACCGCCTTAGGTTTTAATAGTAGCGAAGTTAATGCCGTTAATTTTATTTGCATTATGGCGAACATTAATAAGAAAAATCTCACTAAATGTTTTTTTCAATACGGCTTGTCTGGTTATTCTTTTGGCACAAATTATGCATATGTTATTAGCACCCCGCAAACCGAGAGCCTCTTACCTGGTTGGAAAACCGCTAACGCAACCTCCAATATTGATGCCGAGGGCCTCAATTTGTCTGACTATAGCGCCTACGTAGAGTCACATGCTAGTTGTATCGGTTAAATTGTTAGAATAGGTTTGTTATTATGACACTTGAAGAATTCTTAAATTTAGCAGAAATGGTAGAGCAATACGTAGCCAGTTTAAAAAATCCAAATTAAGGATTAAAGCTTACTCGTTCATGTAGACATATATTCGGCTATCTAAACAGCCGGTAGGGCATTCGCGTAAACATAAAGCTTAGCGATTGTTTTTAGTTACTCAGTTTGATAAAATGTAGTAGTTTTTAAAAACAAAGGCAAAAAACGATGATTTACGATGCCCAGCCAGAAGACTTTAACCCTAAAGTAAGTGTAGCAGCATGCTTTATCGAATGTGGCAACGAAGTTTTGTTCGTAAAGCGTGCCGCGCACGTGCCCCAACCGGGCACCTGGGCCATCCCTGGCGGTAAAGTAGAAAAAACCGAAACCCCAGAACAAACAATTACCCGCGAAATACAAGAAGAATGCGAATTTAGTCTGCAAAATTTAGAATTTGTACATACCGTCTATATTCGTTACCCAGAATATGACTATATTTACCACATGTTTAAAGCTGTTTTCGGTGTTAAACCTAAAGTAACTTTAGATCGCGATAACGATGCTTATGAGTGGCTCACTCGCTCACAGGCAAATGCATTAGAAGCACAAAACCAATTAATTTTAGACGAAATGCCGTGTATTCAGCGTGTGTACGGTGATAATGAATTCGGCACTATGCTTGAATTACAGTCCGTTAATATGTAAATAACCACAAAAAAAGGCCAACATTGCTTAGATATTGGCCTTCTTTTTAAGCAAGGTTTTTTACGTACCAGTAGAGTTCAAGGCCTCACCTAGAGCTTGTTCCACATCGCTCTTTGACGGTCCTTTGGCCATATTTTGCGCTTCTGCCGCTAAGCGAATTTTTTCACGCTTAATCTCTTCATGATGCGCTAGACCAGTACCTGCTGGAATCAAACGTCCTACGATCACGTTCTCTTTCAGACCACGTAACTCATCACACTTGCCACTAACTGCAGCTTCGGTAAGTACCCGCGTAGTCTCTTGGAACGAGGCCGCAGAAATAAATGATTCTGTAGCTAACGATGCTTTAGTAATACCTAACAATATACGTTGGTATAGTGCTGGTAATTTACTATTTTGCTTCAGCTCATCATTGATGTTTTCTACATCTGCTAGCTCGATCTGCTCACCTTGCAGGTAACGCGTATCACCGGCATTAGAAATCGTAACTTTACGCAACATCTGACGCACGATAACTTCAATATGCTTATCGTTAATCTTCACGCCTTGTAAACGATACACATCCTGCACTTCTTTACCGATGTAATTCGATAACGCGTCGACACCCAACAAACGTAATACTTCGTGCGGATTTAGCGGACCGTCGGCGATCATTTCGCCCTTCTCCACTAATTCACCCTCAAAGATGCTTACGTGACGCCACTTAGGAATTAACTCTTCATGGATTTCACCTTCGGTCGGTGTAATCAACAAGCGACGTTTACCTTTAGTTTCTTTACCAAAGCTTACAACTCCAGAAATTTCAGCCAAAATAGCTGCTTCTTTCGGTTTTCTTGCTTCGAATAGATCTGCCACGCGTGGTAGACCACCGGTAATATCACGAGTTTTCGAGCTTTCTTGCGGAATACGCGCGATTACGTCACCAATACCAATAGTTGCACCATCATCTACTGTGATGATCGCATCTGGTGGCAAGAAATAATGTGCTGGCAAATTAGTACCTGGCAAGCACAAATCATTACCGCTCTTATCTACCAGCTTAACCATTGGTCTTAAATCACGACCGCTAGTACCCAATTGTTTTGGATCAAGTACCACGATACTAGACAGACCAGTAAGCTCATCAGTTTGACGATTCATAGTCAGACCTTCAAATAGATCTGCAAATTCTACTTTACCGTCAACTTCGATAATAACCGGGTGATTATGCGCATCCCAATTAGCAACAGTCTGTCCAGCTTTAACTTTCTGGCCTTCTTCAACACGTAAAATCGCACCGTACGGTAAACGATAGCGTTCACGCTCACGACCATTTTCATCCGCCACAGTTAATTCACCAGAGCGTGATACCGCTACTGAATAACCCTCACGATGTTTAACTAGTTTAATATTGTGCAATCTGGCAATACCAGCGGTCTTAACCTGTACGCTATTTGCCGCGGTAGCTCGAGATGCAGCACCACCGATATGGAACGTACGCATGGTTAACTGTGTACCTGGTTCACCGATTGACTGCGCCGCGATTACCCCAACTGCTTCACCAATGTTTACTAAATTACCACGCGCTAAATCACGACCATAACACTTACTACAAATACCATAGCGAGTTTCACAAGTAATTACTGAACGGACGCGAACTCGATCAACCCCTAAGTGCTCTAATTCAGCAACTAATTGTTCATCTAATAGCGTGCCAGCCACTATAGCTATTTTATTCGAGCCAGGTACTAATACATCTTCTAATAGTACACGACCCAATACACGTTCGTGTAATGGCTCTACAATATCGCCACCCTCGATTAATGGAATCATGGTCAAGCCTTGCTCGGTACCACAATCAATCTCAGTAACTACTACGTCTTGTGCTACGTCAACTAAACGACGAGTCAAATAACCAGAGTTAGCAGTTTTTAACGCTGTATCAGCCAAACCTTTACGCGCACCGTGTGTGGAAATAAAGTATTGTAATACGTTTAGACCTTCGCGGAAGTTAGCAGTAATCGGCGTTTCGATAATCGAACCATCCGGTTTCGCCATCAGACCACGCATACCTGCCAACTGACGCATCTGCGCTGCCGAGCCCCGCGCACCAGAATCAGCCATCATGTATACGGAGTTGAAAGATTCTTGTTTAGTAACCTTGCCGTCTTTATCAGTCACAGTTTCTTCAGCAAGTTCCGCCATCATTGCTTTACCAACTTGATCATTAGTTCTTGACCAAATATCGATAACTTTATTATAGCGCTCACCATGTGTGACTAAACCAGAAGCGTATTGTGATTCTATTTCTTTAACTTCGAGCTCTGCCGCATTAATAATAGTGTTCTTATTACCAGGGATCACTAAGTCATTAATACCGATAGAAATACCAGAACGAGTTGCATAAGCAAAACCGGCATACATTAATTGATCCGCAAATATAACGCTGGCTTTCAAACCTACAGTACGATAACAATGGTTGATCAACTGCGAAATTGCTTTCTTGGTCATTACTTTATTAATCAGATTGAATGCTATACCAGCTGGTAGTATCTCTGAGAAGAATACACGCCCAACAGTAGTATCAACCAGAGCGAAAGTCTGATTAGATTTATCGCCTGATGCTTCAACGCCATTAATCAAGTCTGTTGATAATCGTACTTTGATATTCGCGTTAATACCCACAACTTTAGCTTCAAAAGCTCTACGCACTTCAGTCGGATGCGAGAACACCATACCTTCACCTAGATCATTGATTTTTGCTCTAGTTAGGTAATACAAGCCTAATACTACGTCTTGTGATGGCACAATAATTGGCTCACCGTTTGCTGGTGACAACACATTATTAGTCGACATCATTAAAGTACGTGCTTCTAACTGTGCTTCGATAGTTAACGGTACGTGTACGGCCATTTGGTCACCGTCAAAGTCCGCGTTATAGGCCGCACAAACTAGTGGATGTAACTGAATCGCTTTACCTTCGATCAAAATAGGTTCAAACGCTTGAATACCTAATCTATGTAACGTTGGTGCACGGTTTAACAGTACTGGATGTTCACGAATAACTTCTTCCAATATATCCCAAACTTCTGGGCCTTCACGCTCCACCATTTTCTTCGCAGCTTTAATAGTAGTCGCAAAACCTCTAAGTTCTAATTTACTAAAAATATATGGCTTAAATAACTCTAACGCCATCTTCTTCGGCAAACCGCACTGATGTAAACGCAAAGTAGGACCAACTACAATTACTGAACGACCAGAATAGTCTACACGTTTACCTAGTAAGTTCTGTCTAAAACGACCTTGTTTACCTTTAATCATATCGGCTAAAGATTTCAGAGGGCGTTTGTTAGAACCGGTAATCGCACGACCACGGCGGCCATTATCTAATAATGCGTCCACTGCTTCTTGCAGCATACGTTTTTCATTGCGCACGATAATATCTGGCGCTGCTAAGTCTAATAAACGTTTTAGACGATTATTGCGGTTAATCACTCGACGGTACAAATCATTAAGATCAGAAGTAGCAAACCTACCGCCGTCCAATGGCACCAATGGCCGCAAGTCTGGCGGCAATACTGGTAGTACAGTCATAATCATCCATTCTGGATTGTTGCCAGAACTCAAGAAAGATTCGATTAGCTTTAATTGCTTAGAAAGTTTCTTCTCTCTGGTTTCAGAACTGGTGACTACTATTTCTTCCCGAATTTTTTCGGCTTCTTCTTTCAGATTAATGCGACCTAATAATTTACGAATCGCTTCTGCACCCATCAGAGCATGAAACTCATCGCCATATTGTTCAAAAGCTTCTAGATATGCTTCTTCGGTTAATAATTGACCGGTTTCTAATGGCGTCATACCTGGATCGATTACGACATAAGCTTCAAAATATAGAATGCGTTCTATGTCTCGTAGAGTCATGCCTAGCAACAAACCAATTCTGGATGGCAGAGATTTTAAGAACCAAATATGCGCCACTGGACTTGCTAGTTCGATATGACCCATGCGCTCGCGACGCACTTTAGTTAAGGTTACTTCCACACCACATTTTTCACAAATAATGCCACGGTGTTTCAAACGCTTGTATTTACCACACAAGCATTCGTAGTCTTTAACAGGACCAAATATCTTGGCACAAAATAAACCTTCGCGTTCCGGTTTGAACGTACGATAATTAATCGTCTCTGGTTTTTTTACTTCACCAAATGATCTAGCAATAATGTCGTCTGGCGATGCCAAGCCCAAACGAACCACATTAAACTCATCGCCTTGCCCTTGTTGTCTTAACAGGCTAAGTATGTCTTTCACTGTTGTGCCTCCAGCGCTTACTTATGTTCTAGCTCAATATTAATGCCTAAAGAACGTATTTCTTTTACCAATACATTAAATGATTCCGGCATGCCTGCTTCCATTCGATGATCACCATCAACGATGTTTTTATACATCTTTGTACGACCAGCAACATCATCTGATTTAACGGTCAACATTTCTTGCAATGTATATGCTGCGCCATAAGCTTCCAACGCCCATACTTCCATTTCCCCGAATCTTTGACCACCAAACTGTGCTTTACCGCCCAATGGTTGCTGTGTAACCAAGCTGTAAGATCCTGTCGAACGTGCATGCATCTTATCATCAACTAAGTGATTCAATTTAAGCATATACATATAACCAACGGTTATTGGCCGTTCAAACGCTTCTCCAGTACGACCATCAAATAATCTGGTTTGACCACTTTCTGGTAAATCAGCCATTTTAAGCAGCTGCTTAATTTCAACTTCTTTAACACCATCAAATACTGGTGATGCCATTGGCACACCATTTCTAAGATTGCTGGCGAGTTCTAAGATTTGCTCGTCGCTAAAACTACCTAAATCAATCTTCTTCGCTGATGATTTATCCATAAAGTTTTGTAAGTTATAAATTTGATCTAAATACTTACGCACTTCATTCACTGTCGCTTTAGCTTCCAGCATTTTGCCTAATTTCAAGCCCAAACCTTTCGCGGCCCAACCGAGATGAGTTTCCAACACCTGGCCAATATTCATCCGCGAAGGTACGCCCAATGGATTTAGAATAATATCAACTGGAGTACCATCTTCTAGGTATGGCATGTCTTCAACTGGAACAATAGTAGAAATAACACCCTTGTTACCATGTCGACCAGCCATCTTGTCACCAGGCTGAATTCTACGTTTAACCGCCAAAAATACTTTTACGATTTTAAGTACGCCAGGAGCTAAATCATCGCCTTGTTTGAGCTTTTTGTTTTTCTCTTCTAATTGTAGATCATGCTCTTTACGCAATTGTTCTAATTGCTCAGCAGCTAATTCTAGCTGTTGGTTATAGTTATCATCGCGTAAACGAATTTGGAACCAAGCATCACGATCAATACTGTCTAAATATTCACTGGTAATCGTCGCGCCAGATTTTAGGCCTTTTGGTCCACCAGCTACTACTTTGTCGGTTAATAGACTACAAATGCGCTCGTAAACATCATCAGCTCGAATTCTAAGCTCATCATCCAGATCTTTCTTGATCTTATCTAATTCTGCTTGTTCTATCTCCAACGCTCTTGTATCTTTAGTTACACCATCGCGTGTGAAAATTTGCACGTCAATGACAGTACCACTTATACCAGTTGGTACACGCAACGAAGTATCTTTAACGTCAGATGCTTTCTCACCGAAAATCGCACGCAATAACTTTTCTTCAGGAGTAAGCTGAGTTTCGCCTTTAGGCGTAACTTTACCAACTAATATATCGCCCGCATTAACATCAGCACCAATATATACTACGCCAGCAGAGTCTAATTTAGACAAAGCGCTTTCACCAACGTTAGGAATATCAGAAGTTATTTCTTCAGTGCCTAATTTGGTATCACGTGCTACGCAAGTTAACTCTTCAATGTGAATAGTAGTAAAACGATCTTCTTGTACTACACGTTCTGAAATAGCAATCGAATCTTCGAAGTTATAACCATTCCATGGCATAAACGCGACCATCAAATTCTGCCCTAAAGCTAATTCGCCTAGATCAGTGGATGGTCCATCAGCTAGCACGTCGCCAGCTTTAATTACATCGCCTTCTACAACCAATGGCACTTGATTAATACAAGTATTTTGATTTGAACGTTGATACTTGGTTAAGTTGTAAATATCAACCCCAGCTTCACCAGCTTCGGTTTCGCTATCAGCAACTTTAACTACGATTCTTGAAGCATCTACTGAATAAACTACACCACCGCGCTCTGCATTCAAAGTTACGCCAGAATCTACCGCCACTACACGTTCCATGCCAGTACCAACCAATGGCTTCTCAGCACGCAGAGTAGGTACCGCTTGCCGTTGCATATTTGATCCCATCAAAGCACGGTTCGCATCATCATGCTCAAGAAACGGAATTAACGAGGCCGCTACGGACACAATTTGCCGTGGTGAAACATCCATAAACTGGACTTTATCAGCAGTTGTTAATGTAAATTCATTTAAGTAACGACTTGGCACTAATTCATCCACTAGTTTACCATCTTTACCAATTGAAGCGTTCGCCTGCGCAATTACGTATTGCCCTTCTTCAATAGCTGACAAGAATTCAATCTCATCACTAATTTTAGAATTTATTACTTTACGGTATGGGCTTTCTAAGAAACCATATTTATTGGTTCTTGCGAAAACCGCCAGCGAGTTTATTAACCCGATATTTGGACCTTCAGGTGTCTCAATCGGACATACGCGACCATAATGCGTAATGTGCACGTCTCGAACTTCGAATCCGGCGCGTTCACGCGTTAAACCACCTGGCCCTAATGCTGAAACACGTCTTTTGTGTGTCACTTCAGATAACGGATTATTTTGATCCATAAATTGTGACAATTGGCTGGAACCAAAGAACTCTTTAATAGTCGCAGATACCGGTTTGGCATTAATCAAATCTTGCGGCATTAAAGCTTCAGACTCTGCTAAACTTAGGCGTTCTTTAGCTGCACGTTCAACACGCACTAAGCCAACCCTAAATTGATTTTCAACCATTTCACCAACACTACGTACACGGCGGTTACCCAAATGATCGATATCATCAATCTCACCACGACCATCGCGTATTTCAATCAGAGTTTTAAATACCGCGATAATATCGTCTTTAGTCAAAACACCAGGTCCATCAACCTCTTTACGACCAACACGGCGGTTAAATTTCATTCTACCTACAGCAGATAAATCATAACGCTCTTGACTGAAAAACAGATTTTGAAATAATTGTTCAGCTGAATCTTTGGTTGGTGGCTCACCAGGACGCATCATGCGGTAAATTTCAACTAGAGCCTCTAGTTTGCTCTTTGTAACATCAACACGCAGGGTGTCAGACATATAAGGACCTTGATCTAAATTATTTGTGTAAATAATTTGAATAGTCTTTACTTGCGTTTTGTTGATTATATCTAAGACTTCAGTCGTTATCTCAGCGTTAGCTTCAACTAATAATTCACCACTTTCTGTATCAATAATATCGTGAGAAATTGTTTTGCCAATTAAATATTCAGGTTTAACTTCTAGGCTAGTTAATTTAGCTTCTTCCATTTGGCGAATATGTCTAGCCGTAATACGACGACCAGCTTCAACTAGCAAGGTACCATTTGGCAATTTAATATCAGAAATGGCGGTTTCGCCACGTAATCTACCAGCAACTAAGTCTAAAATGATCTGGCCATTTTCCTTAAAGTGCAAGGTATTCATCGCAAAAAATTCTTTAAGAATTTCTTCAGTGGAATATCCCAGCGCACGCATCAAGACCGTAGCTGGAAGCTTACGACGTCTATCAATACGTACAAAAATACAATCTTTAGGATCGAACTCTACATCTAACCATGAACCACGGTAAGGAATAATTCGTGCAGCGTATAATAATTTACCAGACGAGTGAGTTTTACCTTTATCATGCTCAAAAAACACACCAGGGGAACGATGTAATTGTGATACTACAACCCGCTCAGTACCATTAACCACGAACGTACCGTTCTTAGTCATCAATGGCAATTCACCCATGTAAACTTCTTGCTCGCGAATATCTTTAACAATTTTAGTGCCAACCGCTGCTTCTTTGTCATAAATAATCAAACGAACTTTAACTCGTAACGGCGCAGCATATGTCAAACCACGAATTTGACATTCTTTAACGTCAAATGTCGGCGTACCTAAGTGGTAACTTACGTATTCTAAAACGGCGTATCCAGAATAACTAACGATAGGGAACACAGAAGTAAAAGCGCTATGTAAACCTTCATTTTTGCGTGCATCATCATTGGTAAACAGTTGTAAAAACTTCTCATATGAAGTCAACTGTATATCAAGCAACGGCGGTACTTTTAAAGTATCGGTACTCTTACCGTAATTAGCACGTATACGTTTTATTTCTGTAAATGCTAGATCTTGGGCGACAATGAGTGACATTGTTGTTCCTCTGACAGTTTAAGTTAAAGCCAAAAAAGCCATTTTGTAGTAGCAAAAGCCACTACAAAACGACCAAGTTTTTGAGTAAGAACTACTTAATAGCAACCGTAGCCCCAGCTTCTTCCAACTGTTTCTTAAAGCTATCAGCATCTTGCTTAGAAACGCCTTCTTTAACTGGTGCAGGAGCGCTTTCTACTAGATCTTTAGCTTCTTTCAGTCCTAAGCCGGTAATGGTACGAATAGTTTTAATCACGTTTACTTTATTCTCACCAAAGCTAGAAAGAATCACGGTGAATTCAGTTTGCTCTTCAGCAACAGCACCAGCAGCAGCGGCAACTGGTGCAGCAACCGCCACAGCAGCAGCTGAAACGTTGAACTTCTTCTCCATTGATTCGATAAGTGTTACTAGATCCATAACGCTCATATTCGCTACTGCATCTAAAATTTCATCTTTTGAAACGGCCATTTATTTATGCTCCAAGTTTATTTAAAATAATTTTCAATTACTGTTTACTATCGCGAACAGCAGCCAAGACTCTGACAGATTTAGAAGGTACTTCTGCCATTGTACGCACCAATTTGGTAATCGGAGCTTGCAATACAGAGGCCAATCTTGTTATTGCTTCTATTCTAGTTGGCAGTTTAGCAATAGCGTCTAAATGACTCTTATTGTATAACTGGCCGCCTAAAGATATGGCTTTAACATCTAATTTATCATTATCTTTAGCGAAATCACGCATCAAACGAGCTGTTGCGCCTGGCTCATCACTAGCAAATGCCAGCAATATCGGTCCTGTCAAAGAGCTATTTAGGCACTCATATTCAGTTCCGGTTAGCGCTATACGCGCTAGAGTATTACGCACTATTCTTAACTTTACATTTTGCTTACGTGCTGAAGCGCGTAAACTTGTCATTTGTGACGCTGTAAGGCCTCGATAATCCGCAGCTACAACAGATACCGCTGTCGATGCAACTTCCGCTACTTCCGCGACAATAGTCTTTTTATCATTTAGCTTTAGCTTCATTTGCTACATGCCTCATTAAAAAGTTATTGCCTATACAAGATATAAATATCCTGCCCGTCTGCGTAGGATGTTTAAGGTTCTCATGGGAGAACCACCTACGGTCTCTGACGACAAACCTAGCTCGCGCTTAAATATGCCGTCTCTTTGATTTGTTTCACAACAAATCAAAATCACACTGAAGCTAAATCAATCACCAACCCTGGCCCCATAGTCGTGGACAGAGTTGCCTTTTTCAAGTAAATACCTTTAGCATTACTTGGTTTAGCTTTTTTCAAATCTGTTAACAACGCAACAAAATTGCCTTGCAACTGTTCTGCATTAAAATCAATTTTGCCAATTGAACAATGAATAATCCCGTTTTTATCAGCTCTATATCTTACCTGACCACCTTTAGCATTTTTAACTGCAGTCGCTACGTCTTGAGTAACAGTACCGACTTTAGGATTTGGCATCAAACCACGCGGGCCTAACACTTGACCTAAGCGACCAACAATACCCATTGCATCTGGACTAGCAATTACCACATCAAAATCCATGTTACCGGCTTTAATCTTTTCTGCTAAATCATCCATACCCACTAGATCTGCACCAGCGGCCGTAGCGGCAGCTGCATTAGGACCTTGTGTGAATACAGCAACCCGTACAGTTTTACCTGTGCCATTTGGCATCAAAGTAGAGCCACGCACAGTTTGATCAGATTTACGTGAATCAATACCCAGATTAACACTCACATCCACGCCTTCTCTAAATTTAGCCGGTGGAAAACTTTGCAATAAAGTAACTGCTTCGCTAAAGCTATAAACTTTACCTGCTTCTATTTTTTCTAGAATTACTTTACGTTTTTTTGTTAGACTAGCCATTATACAGCCCCCTCTACAATTAAGCCCATGCTAGTTGCTGTACCAGCAATAGTACGCACCGCGGCATCTAAATCAGCTGCTGTAAGATCAGGTTGTTTAATCTTCGCAATTTCTTCCAATTGTGCACGGGTAACGGTACCAACTTTATCTTTGTTCGGTACGCCGCTGCCTTTTTCAATTTTAGTTATTTTTTTCAACAAAATTGATGCTGGTGGAGTCTTAAGTATAAAAGTAAAGCTACGATCAGAGTACACAGTAATAACTACTGGCAACGGCGTACCTTTATCTATGTTTGGTAAATCTTGAGTTTTCGCATTAAATGCTTTACAAAATTCCATAATGTTCACACCACGTTGCCCCAATGCGGGACCAATTGGTGGACTTGGATTAGCTCCGCCTGCAGGAACCTGCAGTTTTATATACGCATCTATCTTCTTGGCCATAATATACCTCTAATTTGGGTGCAAACGCTGTTAAGCTCCCCGTTTATAAAATAGCGCACGGGCGGCGGACACGGTGGTCCGCCCCTACGCCTTCTCGACTTGGCTGAAATCTAAATCAACCGGGGTCGAACGCCCAAATATTAACACCGCTACACGCATACGATGTTTATCGTAATTCACATCTTCCACAACCCCGTTAAAATCAGCAAACGGGCCATTGGTAACGCGAATTACTTCACCAGACTCAAATAGAACTTTAGGTTTAGGCTTATCCGCACCATCCTGGATTCTCTGTAATATATTATCTGCTTCTTTATCCGTAATAGGCGCTGGGCGATCTGAGGTACCACCAATAAAGCCCAACACTTTAGGCGTAGATCTCACCATATGCCAAATAGTGTCATCCATTTCCATTTGCACTAATACATAACCAGGAAAAAATTTACGCTCACTTTTACGCTTTTGGCCTGATCTGATTTCTACTACTTCTTCAGTAGGCACCATAATCTCACCAAATTTATCTTCAAGGCCCTGAGTCTTGATGCGATCTAATAAAAGCTCTTTCACCTTAGACTCTGAACCGGAATAGGCGTGTATTACATACCAACGTTTAGCCATTTTCTACACTGCCCCTTGTCTAACTACCCAAGCCATCACTCGCACCAGCACAGCATCAATTGACCACAAAACAATACCCATAGCAAAAACCATAGCCAAAACAGCTATCGTCGATTGAATGGTTTCTTGTTTAGTAGGCCAAACAACCTTGCGTAATTCTGTCACAGACTCTAGCCAATACGCCCAAGCCCTGCTTATAACGCCACCAATTTTCACGTTTTGGTTTTCCATGCTAACAACAACCATAGTTAAAACCCAGTGTAATGGCAGGCCAGGAGGGTCTCGAACCCCCAACCTGCGGTTTTGGAGACCGCCACTCTACCAATTGAGCTACTGGCCTAAACAAACTCATCTTACTCCAAAATCTTAGCTACAACACCAGCACCCACAGTACGTCCGCCTTCACGAATAGCAAAACGTAACCCATCTTCCATCGCAATCGGCGATATCAATTCTACTACCAATTTGATGTTATCACCC
>Ga0209174_10001386_pt1 | contig 17128 bp, 15 predicted proteins | sample JI91814BDNA_FD_187505 | JGI IMG/M metagenome (GOLD analysis project Ga0209174, IMG submission 187505) | Wastewater effluent complex algal communities from Wisconsin, to seasonally profile nutrient transformation and Carbon sequestration -... | ecosystem: Engineered > WWTP > Effluent > Algae...
AATTGCTGAAGGATGAAGCTGTTCCCGAATGGATGACCCTGATGCAGGAAAAGGCGCCCGGGGAAATGATTCGGGTAGTAGCAGACTATGCCGGCATTTCTGCCGAAGAGTCCGGTAACAGGATGAATGCTATTGCTACAGAATCGGTCCGTTTAATAAAACTGGATATAGGGGAGAAGGGAACAATATTAGATCTGAAAAATCTGATGGCCGATCAGCGAAATTTTATTCTTCCTTATTTGCCGGCGGCCATGCAACTGGGAGCAATGCTGGATGATTCAACCCTGGATGACAGAACCAATAAAATGCAGGGACCGGTTTCGGGACTCATGCATGCCATCGGAAATAAATTAGCAGGTTCGGATACAGGCTCAGCCACCTGAATAAAAGAAAAATCCGGTAACCGATTGAACGGCTTCCGGATTTTTTTATGTTGATATAGGATAGGTTAACAATTGCTTCTTTAATCAATCATTATACGCCTTTGCATAGGCATCCAGTTCATCTCTGGCAGACTGTCTTTCCAGGATCTCATACAATTCATTAAATCTTTGCCTGTCGGTGATTGTCCGGTAAGCTAGTTTGGCAAGCTGTAGTCTGTTGCTTTCATAGGAAACCAGCAGGATCAGTTTTTTGGTTTGTGCCGACGTGAAGTAATTCCCCGATTTATTAAATACTTCAGTGAGCGAAGTCATTTGTTCATTGGGCATGAACTGGCGTTCGATGGATTGATAAAGATTATTGAACTCCATATCACTCATTGGATTGATATCCTGCTCACCTGACTGGCGTTTGCTGACATAGATCATCAGTTCACTTCTTTGGGCGGTATTACTGATCAGGCTATACATATCGCTGAAACGTTCCGGATCAGTTACCCTGTTATAAGCCGATTTGGCCAGGTGTAAACGATGCCCGTTATCAGGTACCAGCTGGATCAGCTGGCTGGCCTGACTGGTCGTGAAATAATTACTGTTATTATCAAAGGCCGTTGAAATGGAATTCACCTGTGTGGCTACCGGCCATTGTTGCTGAATAGTTGTGTATAGTTGGGTATAAGCCGCATCCTCGGTGGGATTTTGATGGGTGATATCCCTGTCGTACCGGTCAACATATGCCGCCAGATTATCCTTACTCGCCTGAGAATTAAAGAGAGTATTGACCTGGTAAAAATTACCGGGATCTGTAATGCTCCGGTAAGATAAGCGGGCGAGTTCAAGCCGGTTACTTTCATTATTCGCCAAGGCAATCAGTTTTTTTGCCTGTGCGGTTGTAAAGTAATTGGAATTGTTATTGAAAGCAGCTGACAGGTAATTGAATTTTATCGTGCTGGACCATTGGCGACTGGCCTCCTGGTATATTTCATTGAAGCGGCTATCTGTCATGGCCACCGCATCAGGGTAGGGATCGTCCTGATAATTGCTGGCATAGTCTTCCAGATCCTGCCGCGATGCCTGACTGGAAAATAGATTGTACAATTGGTAGAAATTGTCCTGATCTGTGATTTTACGGTATGATAATTTAGCCAGTTCCAGTCTGAAGCTTTCCGAATTCACCTGTTGCAGTAACTGTCTTACCTGTAAAGTGGTAAAGTAGCGGTTAGGGTCATCAATGGCATTGGCGATCACTGTTTTCCTTTTGGTTGTAGTGTTTTGGACCTTTACACTTCTTAAAAGGATGGCGAATGCCTCATCAGTCATGGCGGTGCCATTATTGGCCACATCTTTTTTAGGCTTTTCAATGATTTCAAAACTACCGTTACCGGTAAGGTTGATTCGCATATTGTATCCCTGCCTGAGGAGGAAAACGGTTCGGGTATTTTCCAGTTTACCACTGCGTTGGTAGGAACGCCTTACCTGCAGGTTATGCTGCCCCTGCGCCAGGTCGTAAAGCGTGATAATGGTATTGTTGCCAGCTGATACACTGCTGTTCAGGGTGTAATTCTTGCCATCCAGGGTGATTTGCGGATTGGTGCTGCTATTGATGTTGATGGTAACGGTGTTGTTGTACTGTTGTGCGGCTACTGATAAACTCAGCAGACTGACAGATAGAAAAGCAAAATACTTTTTCATATCGATTATTTTAAAAGGTAAAAAAAGGGCTGGGTCTGGAAGCTACAGGGCTCAGCCCTTGTAAGAATAGAAGGTAATGAGGGCTATGAGTAATACCAGCGTGGCCAGTATCAGCGCCACCGGGTAATCGCTTCTTTTTTGTTTCATATCAATTGATCATTTCGGTATCAGTGATATCTGGTGAAAAAGGTTTGGGTGAACCGATCGCCTTGTCAGACCCTGACATTGCTTAATAAGCCAAACACTTTGAGTAACCAGAATATCAGGAGGATGACCACCACTATATTCAAAATGGATTTGATTTTTCTGTCCATCGGAATATACGTGTTGATCAGCCAGAGGACAAGTCCGGCAACAACCAGCGTGATTATAATTGTAAGAATTGGCAAAATTGACAGTTTTATGATGAGTAGTAAAGATCAGGGTTAAGTATGCTGATCTTGTTACAGCTCCATTAGAATAACTTATAATATTCACAGGTATTTAGCCGGATTTTCAATAAAAAACCCCGGTAGAAACCGGGGTCGTGTTATTGAGAAATATTCGACGTCCTGATATAAATGATTAATTCTTTAAAGCCAGTAAAAAGCTGTCTTTTATACCTTTTGGGGTGCTCCGTTTTCCGGTTTTTGCCGTAATTGAAGGTTTTTGGCGGCCATCAATCGTAAATAAACTGTCAGACCCAGGTTGCCTATAAATTATTTCCAAAAGGCTGCCATTCCTGATCACAGATGAACTGGTAACACTTACAATTGGTTCTGCAATATTGGATGCCCCGTCAATAAACTGGCGTTGCAAGGGTATGTAATCAGGTGCTGTATATTGAAGTAAAGTTTGACTTTTGATATGCTGACCCGAGGTTTTCGCCTTGTAAAAGACAAAAGAGAGAATACTAATTATCAGAATAAGTGATTTCATGAGAAAGTACAAGGCTGATTGTCAATGAGAGAAATAAATTTTTTTTAAAATCAGGAAGACAAAGATGGTTGATCCGTCAGCTGATTTTATTACAGGATGGAGTGTTTAATTTATAATATTCACACTTGCCGCTTAGGATTAATATGATATGTATAAAACATTGGTGCTGGATTGTCGCAGAATTGTCATGAAATAATGATACCGTTTATTTTTTACCCTCTCCCAATATTATCTGCCAGTTCTTCGGCTTCCAATTGGGTAATTCCACGCATCTTTCTTTTTTTCAAGGGTATTACTTTCACAGGTGCAGATGATTCCTGCGCCGGAGTATGATTCCATTCTTCGTTTTTTACAGGCTGTGATAATCCCCGAACGGGCATAGGCATTAGTGGTCTTGATATAGTTTCCCTGATATCAGGTTGCTGCCAGAAGTTCCGGTCTTTGCTACTGGTGGTCTTAGGTACCTGAACTGGTTCTTCTTTCCGAATAACCTGTAAAGGCTCATCTATTCCATTTTTATTTCTTTGTTTGTTGACGGGTCCCTGTTTTACCGGTTCTTCTTTACCTGATTTATTCGAAGGGGCTCTTTCAGGAGGCAACCTGACTGGTTCAACATTCTTCACGGGTTTTTCTATTTCGCGTTTGCGTTCCTGTTTGGGCGCTTGCTCTTTTGGGATCTGCCTGGCTGGTTGTTTAGAAGATGGTTGTCTTGATGGTGCTTCATTCTTTACAGGTCTTTCTATAACAGGTTTAGGTACTGGTTGTGCTTTTTGTGGTTGCCTGACCGGTTGTTCTGTCCTTTGTTGCTTTGGTAGATCTGCTTTCCTGATCGGCCTTTCAGTGGCCGGTTGTCTTTCATTTCTTACCGGCTGTTCTGTTTTCGGTTGCCTTTCCGGAAATGTAGTGGTCGGTTGTTTAGCGGGTTTTTTGTTTTTTTCAGTTCTGTCATTAGCCGGTTGTATAACTGGCCTTGTTACTGCAGGCTTAGCGGGTTCTGTTGTTTTGGGGAACCGGCCGGGTTGCTCATCTCTGTTGCTTTGCTGATCTGTAGCCTGGGTATTTCGATCCGTTCTTTCTTTTATTTCCGGCGGGCTTTTAAGGGAAGGTTTATTTTTGTCCCGGCTCCGGCTATCTGCATTATTCTTTGTTTGTGGTTTACCGTTATTCCATTCGGTTGTTCGCTGCGGAACGGGTTTGCGGCTGATGCCATTTTCTTTTTCAATTTTTGGCCGATAAATATTTAGTCTGTCATTACTGAAACTTTGACCGGGTTTATCTCTTTGTCCAATCTGAGCAGGTTTAAAAGAAGTTCCCGTGTATCGTTGCACTTCATCCCGGTCGGGCCCTTTGTTGTAGCGGCTCCTGCTGTCGGGCTCACCATAATAATTATTAATAACATAAGAATTATTGATGATGGTAGTGTTGCCGGATGTGCTGAGATAGAAGTTGAATATATTTCTTTGTCCAAAATCCCTTTCGCGTACAAAGCGCCAGTAATTATAGGGTTGGTTATAACCATAGTTGTTCGACCAGCTGATACTGATTTCAGGGCCAATCGGCGCCCATCCGTAATAACCGGCAGATCTTCTCCAGTTCACCCAGCCGGGTCCCCATTCGTCACCGGGTATCCATGCATAACCATAGTAGGGATCAAAGTACCAGCGTCCGTAATGGAATGCTGCCCATCCCCATTCATAATCCGAGGTCCAGGTCCATCCTGCATCTGTATACAGCCAGTATCCATTATTACTATAGGGTGCAAAATCGTCTTCCACATCCGGAATCCAGACATAGCCAAAGTCAGGGTTTTCTACCCATTCTCCATAGGGACTCAGGTTATCATAAAAAAGCTGGAAACTAAATGAACTTTGTGCAGACAACCGGGATGAACCGGCGCTGATCATTGCACCGGTAAGTGCCAGTGCCAGGAAAAATCGGTGAATCGTTTTCATGATGTGATGCTCCTGACAGAATCAGGTGATGATCGTTAATTATTTGAATGATAAAGATGAATCAGGAAGGGTAACAAATTGTTACACACGCATGCTGAAACATTGTATCATTCACATACGATCTGCATCATGATGCTGTTTTCATGAAAACCTGTTTGCCTGTTTGATGGGTTGTTGTCTGACAGGGTGTTTTTTCCAATGCCAGTCTGGCCAGCAGGCAGCTTACCGTAGATTCGGCGCCCTGATTCAGGTTCACATTATTTTCTTCCAGTCCGTCATAGCAACCACCCGTACAGGGATTGTAGATGATCTGGTGAAGGTGATTCCTACCGAGGAACCATTCATAGGCCAGGTTCATTTTATTTTTATATTCTTTGTCCCTGAAAGCAGTAGAAAATTTCTTCAGTGCTAAAATGGTATAGGCCACATCAATGGGTTGTTCTCCTCCCTGCCATACCCTGGAAGATTCCCGGCCCTGGTGCAGCCAGCTGCTGTTGGAGATCACTTTGATGGCTCCATCAACAAATATTTTTGATAAGAGGAAGTCAAATGATTCCTTTGCTGTTTCCTTGTAAACCAGCTTTCCTGTTGCAAGCCAGGCACAGAGCATAGCTTCCGGCAGCAGACTGTTAGCATATGTGAGATAGCTTTCGTACCAGTGCCAGTTTTCTTTTTTTTCATGGCGGTACATTTGCAACAAACGGTTGGCCAGTTCAATGATGATGGCAATATCCTGTTCTCTCCTGGTTTCTTTATTGCGGTAATACAATCCTTTGATCACAAAAGCCATGGCACGGGTGGAGTGAATGGTCCCGGCATTCAATTGTGCGGATGACATCATGGCATCTGCTTCTTCAATGATCTGCAGGGGAAGGATATGTTCTAGGGAGAGCAGGTAACCCAGTGCCCAGATCGCCCTGCCATTGGCGTCGGCGAGATTCACTTCGTTATTCTGACCACTGAAAAAGCGCTCCTCTTTTACATAGTTCAGGAAATGCCCTTCGGGTTGCAGGCAGTATTTAATGAATTTAAAATAGATTTTAATGTAGGGAAGATCGGCGGTGTCACCGGTAAGTTCAAAATGCCGGCACATCGCCACCAATGCCCTTGCGTTATCGTCCAGTGTATAACCGGATTGGATATCGGGCCGGTTGATCACTGAAAACTGGATCATTCCAAATGAAGTCGTCAGTTTTTTAAAGTGATCCAGGTTCACGGGCGGAAGGGAATAGTGAAGCTGCAAATCTCCTTTGCATAATTGTTCAAATAATAAGGCATGGGCAATGGCGGTATTTTCCCAGGCGGTGGAGGCTGTTTGCTGGATGCTGTTGATCCCTGTTTTTTCCCGGAGGGTATCATCTGTAAGTAAATCCACGATGGCCTTACTGAGCTGGGCTGCATTGCCAAAATCAAAGATCACATTTCCTTCCTGGGGTAAAACCTCTTTCGCATGCGGAATAGGTGTTGAAATAATCGGGCATCCGCAACTGATGGCATAGGAGAAAGTACCGCTTACGGTCTGGTTGGGATCCCGGGAGGAAAATATATAGATATCAGTAAGCTGTAAATAATCTAGTAGTTCTTCCAGTGGCAGGTAAGCATTAATAAAGCGAACATGTTCAGTCAGGTTCAGTGCTTTTGTTTTTGCTACCAGTGATTCCCGGTATCGTTCACCTTCGCTACTGATTACACCAGGATGTGTTTTGCCAATGATCAGGAAGAGTACATCAGGATCCAGCAGCACAATAACGGGTAAGGCCGACAATGTAGTTTCAATACTTTTCCCGGCACTGAGTAATCCGAAAGTGGAGAGCACTTTCTTCCCGGTAAGCCCGTATTTTTCTTTCAGTAGTTTTTTGTCCTTATGTGGCACCAGATGGGTGCCATGCGGAATCACTGTAATCTTTAAGGCCGGGATAGAGTAGTGATGTACCAGCATTTCTTTTGAGTGCTGGGTCATTACAATGATGCCGGCCGCCGTTTTACAAATTTCCTTCACATTCTCCAGTAAGGCGGTATCCGGTTCTGGAAGTACAGTATGAAAAGTGATTAATACAGGCACCTGTAATGCATGCAGTAATTCATGCAGGGCTTTTTCCTGTTTGGCATAAAATCCAAATTCATGTTGCAGCAATACCAGGGAAACAGATGGATCATCCTGAATGGATTGATACAGGGCTTTATAGGAAGCCGGATCATCTGTTTGCAACCTGTATTTAACTTCAGCAGGGTATTGGTGTTTTTCCACGGCTGTTTCCAGCGCGCAAATCTGCAGCCGGAAACCATGGTTGAATTTGTTTCCCAGCGCCTGTACCAGGTCCTGGGTATAGGTGGCAATACCGCATTGCCTGGGCGGGTAGGAGCTGATAAAAAGAATGACAGGTTGTGCCGTGCTGGAAATACTCTCTCCGTTTTGCTGCCCCCTGTGACTGGATTCCTGCATGAGTTGCCCGGCCTTATTGTATGGATTTTGTATTTTGTTCATCCGGCTTCTTATTTAAGAGTAATTCATCAATCAATGCACTAAGACTTACGGAAGCAACGGCAATCTGCTCATCTGCTGCACCGTAATAGATATATAAAGTGTCGCCAAACAGGGCAGTGCCGGTGGGGAAGCACACATTATTTACATATCCCGTGAGTTCCCATTCCTCTTCCGGTTTAAAAAGCGGATTTGGCAGACGGGCTATTTCGCGGGTGGGGTTATCGAGATCAAGCAGGGCGGCACAGGCTGAGTATACATAGCCTTTGATGGTATCATGAACACCATGATAAATAATCAGCCAGCCGGCAGCGGTTTCAATAGGCGGGCAGCCTCCGCCGATATAACTTACTTCATGTTCGTATTGAGCTGACAGTACAATATATTGTTCCAGGTGCAGGAAGTAATGCTGCCAGAATACCGGAGTCAGTTCAGAAAGGTCATTCACAGCTACAATCTGTATATCGGGCCTCACCCGATGCAGAAAGACCAGCTGTCCATTGATTCTCCGTGGAAAGAAAATCACGTTTTTGTCCCAAAGCAGCATTTTCTTTCCAGCCTCTTCGGAACTATGCCGGTGTTCATTATAGCGTAGGTATTTTTCGTTTATAATTTCTTTTGATCCGGCCAGTCTGCTGAAAGCTTCATAATCAATTTGTGGAACAATCAGTCCCAGCTTTTCAAATTGCAGCAGATCTTTTGATACTGCCAGAGCGCCCAGCGCATTGATGCCATCGTAAGCGGTATAACTTAAATAATAGAGGTCATCAATTTTTACAATACGCGGGTCTTCCATCCCCTTCGATTCATAGTCGAACTGCGGAAAAAGTAAAGGAGAGTCGGATCTTTCGGCTACTGTAAGTGGCCCACTCAGCCGGCAATAACCCACGCTGGAGTAATTGCCTTTACTAACGGCCCGGTAAAAAAGATGTATGATATCATTTTCCCTGATTACAGCCGGATTTAGCACGCCTTCGTTTTCAAATACCAGGCAGGTTTTTTCCAGCAGCACCCCATTTTTAATTACGCTCGGCATGATGATTTATTAAAATTGAAACAGGCAATACCGCTGGTCAGCAGCTGATATCGGTAGCAATGGTATAAGCCTTTTTTAAAAAGCTGATTGATCCGGGCAGTTGTTCAGATCCTGATTTTTTTAATGGCTTCGAGTAAACCAAATGCCTGTAGCAGCCAAATCACTAAAAGAATGGTTACAACCGCATTCAGCAGATTTTTGATCTTCCGGTCCATGGGGATATAGGTATTGATCAGCCAAAGCAAAACCCCGGTAACGATCAGGACGATGATGATGGTAAGGAGTGGGATAGTCGTAAATTTAAAAGTTGGTAAATATGGTCATTAAAATTGCATTCGGTTTTTGTGGTACAGGAATACTTCGAAACAGCATTTGTTATTCATATCCGTCTTTGATAATCGTCAGTATCATTTTAAACCGGCCGTTGGGTTTGATATAGTTGGAAGCGTGCGCCGGAATGATGATGCCCTGTCCTTTTTCCAGGATATGGGATTTCTTATCTATAATTAATTCTGCCTTTCCTTCAATGATCTGGGCAAACTGGTCAAAGGGCGTTGTTTTTTCAGTGAGGCCTTCTCCGCTGTCAAAAGACATAATACTGATATTCCCTGTCGATTTTTTGATGATGGTCTTGATCACAACTGCATTGGTTACATATTCAATAATTTCTACAATGATGTGGGAGGTCGATTTTTCAAGTTCTGCGGTATCCATAGGTATCTTTAAATGGGTTATCATGATATTATGGCGGTATTGTTTTAAAGAAATAAACACCAGCAGCAGTGCAGTCGTACTGATAGTAATACATTGCAGCTACTGGTGGTTAAGACGAACTGTCAGTTCCGGCGTCTATTCCGGTTCTGCCAGTTGTTATGCTCCGGGTGCTCTTTTATCTTGAAGTACCTGGAGTCTTTGCTGTTCCTGATAGATTCCTGATTATGATTGTTTTTATAGGTAGCGTATTTGGTCCGGTACATTCCGGCGTTGCGATAGGGGCGGTTATCATTGACCACTACTTTGTAACCTGAGTATAAGTCGTAGTTACGATACTGGCGGGGAAGGCTGGCACTGAATACCCAGCGACCTCTTTGTTCGTACACATACTGGCGTCTTGACACATTGTAGAATACATCGATCTCTGGTAAATAATAGTACTCTGCCCTGTCATATCCGGATGGACCCCAAACCGGTTGTGACCCTATATTGGCCCTGATGCTGATGCGGAGCTGGGCCGAAGCCTCCTGGAACAGGATCGATCCAAGGATGAATCCTGATAATAAAAGTATTTTTTTCATTTCTTTTTATTTAGGGTGATGAAGTTGCCGGTATTTGTTTTTTTTCCGTCAACTGATGGTCTTACATACCGGCAATGATCTGCTGAATTTCCTTTTTTGTTTTACCGAGCTTTTGCTCCAGTTTTTTCATCATCTGTTCTTCTTCACCTGCTTCAAAAAAAAGGTCATCATCTGTAAGAGAATCAAATTTTTGTTTCAATCTTTCTTTTTGTCGTTTCCAGTTACCTTTTTGTTCTGTTGTATTCATTTTATCGTATTTGTTGTGAAAGAATTTTCACATAGTAAAGATGAATATTTAGCCGCGCGTGATCATTACAGCATTAGGGTAATACATTACAGCTTTCCTACTTCCTGACCGGAAGCAGATGGAATAGATCAGAAAACATTCCGGCTGTCACCATTATGGCTCCAGCTGCTTTCTATTAGCCCTGACTTCATTTTTGTCAGTTCCATTTCACAGGAAATTGTCACTTCTTCCCCTGCCATGATACCACCGGTTAATAAGGGTGATTTAAAGATGAGTCCCCAGTCGGAGCGATTGATAATGCCGTCAACCTGGAAACCACTTCTTACCATTCCGGCATCATCGGTCATTACAGCTCCAAACCTCATCTTCAACACTACTGTTTTGGAAATTCCATTAATGGTCAGTTTGCCTTCCAGGCGATGGTTACCCTCTTCATCCTGTTTGCCAACTGAAGAAGCCACAAAACGCATCCGGGGGTGAAAGGCGGTATTAAAAAATTCAGGGCCGCGAAGCTGTTCATCCCTTTCTTTATTCCCGGTATCAATGGAAGCGATATCAATCCACATGTCTATGGAAGTAGTGGTAATATTCTCATTGGTGATACTGATCGTTCCGTCAAATATTTTGAATACACCCCTGATCTGTGCAATCATCAGGTGCCTGATTTTAAAGCCAATCCTGCTATGTTTATGGTCAATCGCCCACTGTTCTGTTTTATGAAAAGTTAGATTTCTCATGAAATTGTGTTTAGGTATTTTAATTCACGTACCTGCGGAGTACCCAGGCCATTGTCTCGTGGTCTTCCATGATACCCGTCATGAAGTCGATTGTACCGGCATCTTTACTTTTTTCACTGCTGTCGGTAATGTTCTTCCTCAGCTCCTGAATCAGGGATTCATGGTCGCCCAGTAATTCACGGATCATATCTTTTTGAGAAGGGTATTCCTCCGGCGATTCTTTTAGTCTCGTTTGGGCCAGGAACTCCTGCATGGTGCCGATTGTGTTGCAACCCAGTTTGTTGATTCTTTCTGCTACCTGATCAATGGTTTCTTCCAGTGAACTGTATTGGTCCTGAAATAATTTATGCAATTCCATAAAATTATAGCCGTTGATGTTCCAGTGAAATTTTCTGGTCTTCACATACAATGTCATTTCATCTGCCAGTATCATGGACAATTGCGTTGTACTTTTCTGCAGGTTATTTTCTGTAATACCAATATTGGGTTTCATCATTATTTAATTAAGAAGTGATAGAGAGTAATTCGGACAGCAGGTGGTCTGGCAGTGGAAGCGGCATCGGTTTCAAGGCTAAAGGCAGCAACTGGCTTTCAGTGGAAAAACTGTTGCTGTTATCCCTTGTGATCTCGTTTTGTGTTGGTATTTCTACTGCGACTGATTCCAGTACAGTTTCGATCATGACGGCAATGTCTTCTCCTCCTTTACCTGTATTCAAAAATTGCCGGCTCGCGAAAGGGTGGTTTGATGGGGTTAAGGTACTCATGGCGTAAAATTAATATCGTTAAACCGGGTTCATTGAAGGTGGGTTTTATATTAGTACTTATCATTATACAGTTATAACAGCTTTTTATAAAATTCACAGATTTTTTCAGCGCAAAAAGCAGGTGCCGGATCTACAGGCAGGAGGGATATTACCTGGGCTGTATTTTTGCCCTTCCGGTACGTTGTTCTTCATGAATCAACCAGCCTCTGACAGTTGGAATCTCAGCCGGGCTATATAGCCCCGGATGATTAGTATATGCCCTCCATTCATCTGTATGAATGAATAGCGATGATTGATTTGTCTCACCCTGCCATTGTATGGAACCGGAAGCAGGCTCCTGTTCGGGCATCAGGAAACTACCCCTGTGATGTTGGCGGGAACTCAGGGACAATCGACGTGTATTTATATTAAGAATGGGTGCTGGCATAGTTGGATAGCATAACAATCAGGGAATCATTGTAGTCGCTCAATATTTGCTGGTTCATCACCGGTTCATTCATATCAGGGATGGTCACCGGCATCTCTTCCAGAAATTTGTATAATTCAGGATGCTCAAGCTGTATCAGCATGGTTGTCTGCAGGATCATTTGGGATGAATGTTTCATGCTTTTCATAGCTGTTGCCGGCTTTGACGGCTTAATGAAAGCTCCTATGCATCAGATCGGGAATCGGCCATCTTGTATTTTCATAATGAAAATTAGCTTCGTAACTGGTCACTGTTCGGAGCACTTTCAGTTTCCCATTAATTTTTTGGATGAGTTTCCCACTGGGAAACCTGGATTTGTTAATCTCTGTCAGTGCATTTTCGTAACCCAGGATGGCGGCTTCAAAATTTCCGCAATTTTCATTTCTTAGGGCATCCCTGAATAAAGAGACGGGTATACTTTTTCGGGTGTATAAACTATAGCCGGTAATGGCAGCCGCTACCAGAAAAAGAGCAGCGAAAATGAAATAAATGAGGATGCTCATGGGATGGACCAGCAGGGGAAAACTGCAGTATTTAAAGTTCAGTCAGTTAGGAAATATTTGTTTACAAGCTTGCCAATCTTTGTTACATGATTGCTACAATCAGTGGTTAGCTCTCCGGATTACCGGTGGATGATTCTCCGATATTTTCCAGCATGGTGCGTCTTTGTTTTTTTAGTTGTTTGAAGTGAGAAGGCGTTAACCCGGTTACTTTCTTGAACTGGGTGGACAAATGGGCAACACTGCTGTAATGCATCATGTAGGCGATTTCGGTCAGGTTCAGTTCATTATACACCAGTAACTCCTTCACCCGTTCTATTTTATGGGCGATGATAAATTTTTCGATCGTGGTGCCCTGTACTGCTGAAAACAGGTTGGCGAGGTAGGTATAGTCGTATTTCAGTTTTTCACTGAGGTAGACGGAAAAGTTCACAATGAGTGGTTCATCCGAGTAATGTACCAGTTCGATAATAACATTCTTGATTTTCTGGATCAGTACACTTTTCTTATCATCCATTAATTCAAGGCCAAACTTTAATAGTTCAGTTCTGAATACTTCCTGCTGTTCAGGGGTTATTGTTTCCATAATTTCCGCTGATCCCAGTTCGACAAAAGAATAATGTAATCCCATCCTGGTCAAAACATCCTTTACTACCATTTTGCAGCGGATGCAGACCATATTTTTGATGTATAATTTCAAAGTGCGTAATTAATGACAATTGTTGCAGGAAAGATGAAGCTAAATCGCAACAACTAAAATGAGGAAAGATGAAGGTAGTGTATATAGCTTGGTAAACAGGGGTTTTGAGGCAAATGAATGAATTATAGAAGTATATCAACTGTATTTTATAATGCCGGAGTGAAAAAAATAGTGAATTGTCACTGATTTGTGTGCTACTGCAGTTTTTTCTTCTAAAGTGTAGTTAATCAGCAGGATCTATTTAAAGAAGCCAAAAAGACCTTTTGGTTCTTCCATTCCCACCCAAACTGCCTCCTCCCGGATTTCTACCGGCCAGTGTTTGAGATAATATCCTTCGCCGCTGACATTCCGGCCATTGGCCATACAAAATTTATAACGGTGGAGCGGACAAACCACATTGCCCAGTGCGTCCAGGTAACCATGGGCCATCTGGCCACCAGCATGCGGACATTTATGAGCAAAGGCAAAAACCTGATCCTGCCATCGGGCAATGCAGATTTTTTTTCCTTTTACTTCCGTTATGGCAATATGATTATCTGCGAAGTCGAGTTCGTTGATGTGGTTCGCTATTTTGGTCCAGGAGAGGGAAGTCATTAGTTGATAGTCATTAGTCGTCAGTCGTCAGTCGGCAGTCGGCAGTCGGCAGTCGGCAGTCGGCAGTCGGCAGTCTGATGCGGCTGTCAAGATAAGACGGGTTGTTGGTTTTTTTGGAGTGAGGGTAAGGAATTTTTTACCGGTGAGAAATGAGATAAAGAGGATGCGCAGAGGAATGATTTTGTCTGATTGGTGAATAGGGCTCCTCCCTTTAAACAACTCAACTTCTCAACCTCTCAACTAATACAAAAACTCTGACTTATAAGGGTACCTCACCCGATACATAGACCTTACTTTATCAAGGATAGATTTCCTTAGCTGATCAATATTCTTTTTTTCGAGGGCGGAAACAAAAACAGCATTGCCGCCTGTTTCATGTTGCCAGCGTTCGTAGAGGTCTTCCAGGATTTCTTTTTTTGTATTTTCTTCCAGCCATTCGTCAAAGGTGTAGGCTTCGTAGAGATCCATTTTATTGAAGATGGTGAGCACTGGTTTGTCGTGGGCATCCAGTTCATGAAGGGTTTTATTCACCACAGCAATCTGTTCTTCATAAGCGGGATGGGATACATCCACTACATGCAGGAGGATATCTGATTCCCTTACTTCGTCAAGCGTGCTTTTAAAGCTTTCCACCAGGTGGTGAGGGAGTTTGCGGATAAAACCTACGGTGTCGCTCAAGAGAAACGGCGTGGTTTCAAAAACAACTTTACTGGTTGTTGTATCAAGTGTGGCGAATAATTTATTTTCGGCAAACACATCTCTTTTGCTCAGCAGGTTCATGATCGTGCTCTTGCCCACATTGGTATACCCTACAAGGGCTACCCTGATAAATTCTCCTCTTTCTTTACGCTGGGTGAAAGATTGTTTGTCAATTTCTGCCAGTCTTTTTCGCAGCAGTGATATTTTATCCCGGACAATCCTTCTGTCTGTTTCAATTTCAGTTTCGCCTGGTCCTCTGGTACCAATACCTCCGCCTAATCGTTCCAGGTGTTTCCACATGCCGCGGAGGCGGGGCAGGATATACTGGTATTGGGCCAGTTCCACCTGTGCCCGGGCCTGTGCGGTTTTAGCGCGGCTGGCGAAGATGTCGAGGATCAGGTCACTGCGGTCAATGGTTTTTATTTCCAGGGCTTTTTCAATATTGTTGATCTGTGCGCCGCTGAGTTCGTCATCAAATATGATGATGCGGATATCACGGCCCTGAATATACTGGCGGATTTCTTCCAGTTTACCCTTGCCGACAAATGTACGGCTGTCGGGGTGCGGGAGTTTTTGTGTAAAGCGTTTAACGGCTACCGCGCCGGCGGTTTCGGCCAAAAAGGCGAGTTCGTCGAGGTATTCGTTGAGTTGTTGTTCGGTTTGGTCTTTGTGTACGAGACCGACTAAAACGGCTTTTTCTTCTTTTTGAATTTTCTTCTTGGTATCGAGCATATAGGGGTTCCTTCGGAGGGTAAAATTAGAGAATAGTGGGGTGGTGGGGGAATATTTTTTTTATTTATATAATTTTTTGGGGTGAGTAATGAGGTTACGAGGTTTTATTCAGCCTTACTGATATTATTTTCTTTTTTCTTGATAAAGTGGGACCAGATCTTACTGCCAGATTTTTACTGGCTACAAACTGATGTGCTATCACTATTTAAAAAGCAATTTTATTATTTTTTTGGAGACAAGGGCTTGAATTTGGAGGTAGCTTTTTTAAGAGTCTTTTCTCTACTTACTTTTTTTCTTGATAAAAAAAGTAACAAAAAAATCAAGACGGTTCGAAGCGGAATTTTCCGCTCTTGGGAAATTGCTGCAGACGAACCGTCGCCCGACGCTCAAAACTTTGCACGGACCTTAATGCGGTAAGTCTTATGCGTGATGTAGTTGAATACATTACAGCGCTGATTTTTCGATCTCCGGCCTTATAGAAAACTGAGACGAAATCCAGATCGAAAAATAGGCGCTTGCAAAATTTTACTTTATTTGGAACTCAAAAGCTATCAGATGCCCTGGCCTTTTAGTTTCTCTCATCGAAGTGTAAAAAGGTTAAAATCTCTGTCCATACGGCCAACTATAAAAAAACGGGGAAAGGATCTTATATAGATTTAGGGCCATTGCTTTACCCTTTGTCTATTAAACAAAGCACTATTTCTTAAATCGGCTATGAGCTTTGAACATAATGAATTTCCATAGCGCCTATTTTTCGATTTGAACAACATCACAATTTTATACATCGCTGCAAATCGAAAAATCAGCGCAGTAGGATAACCCGCCAAATCACGCATGAAAAATCTGGCATTAAAGCCCGTGCCAGAGCTTACTTTCCGGGGGCCGGTTCGACTTCGGAAAATTCCAAAGAGAATGAATTTCCCTTTCGAACCGGCTTGATTTTTTGTTACTTTTTTATCAAGAAAAAAGTAAGGAAAGACTCTTATTAGGAAAAAGTTTCGTTAGTTCAGCAGTACACTTCTATTTACTTTTTTTATCAAGAAAAAAAGTAAGGAAAGATTTCTTTCTTTACCAAAGACCAAATCATAACAACTTACTTCACATTTGTAAACTTGCAAAAAAAAACACAGCTGATGCAATCAGCTGTGTTTTTGATATCTTCTTTAAAAAATCTTACAACCCACTCAATGTAATCCCAATACTAAACGGCCTTACCACAGGTCCAAAACCATCTTTAAACAATGGTGTTAACTGGTAACTGCCATATAAACTCACATGGCCATAGCCGATCCGCCCCTGCATACTGATTCTGTTCTTATTGAAAAAAAACTTACTGGACTCTTTTAAAGTATGATCAGCAATGGTGGTGGATGTACTGCTTTCATACTTGGTATTGCGGGTATGGGCATTAATCAGTAACCCAACCTTCACACCAATCGCCGCCTTCAGGCCCTTGCCATGTAAAGGATCGGAAGAAAAACGAAACTCGATCGGAGCTTCCGCATATACTGTGGCCAGTTTGGTTTTTTTATAATTGTTGGTATCAGAAACATTGGTGAACTGAATCGTACTGGTATTTCTTTTGATGCCCACATCTGTTTGGGAGAACACAATATGATCACTGGCAATACCAGGACCAAAAGCCATACTCAGCTTCGGATTGGTTTTGAAAGGAAAATCCAAAAGGAAATAAACATTAAAACTTTTAGAGAAACCCGATTTATTGATCGTGTCCGGAATCCCGGCCCAACCGGTATATCCAAACTGGAGCATGAAGTGATCGCTGGGACGATTACTCATATCAATGTTCTGTTTCTTCTTCTTGTCGGTCTGGGGATTGTTCTGTGCCATCGCAGCAAATCCAAGACATAGTAATACGGGGACGATCAGCGTTTTCTTCATAAGTCTCGTTAAGGGCGCAAATATATTTTTCT
>Ga0209174_10001387_pt1 | contig 17127 bp, 8 predicted proteins | sample JI91814BDNA_FD_187505 | JGI IMG/M metagenome (GOLD analysis project Ga0209174, IMG submission 187505) | Wastewater effluent complex algal communities from Wisconsin, to seasonally profile nutrient transformation and Carbon sequestration -... | ecosystem: Engineered > WWTP > Effluent > Algae...
CAATGAATCTCCTTATGATCTGACTTTGGGCGGAACCGTAATCGCAGCTTCGGCACCCTATGTGGATCAATTTCGCCTAGCCAGCAATGATGGTGTTTCCCCAACGGACAATATCTCATCCAACCCAACGGTAACCGGCTACGCGAAGGGTGCGTTTCAGGGCCAGTCGGTGCGCATTGAATTTGATCACTACGGGACTGGCCAAGTCGGTGGCTCCGTCACGGTGACTACCGTGGGCAATCTATTCACTTACGACCCACGTTCCACGGATTCGAGTTTAGTGGGCTACACCGGCAGATTACCCTTTCGTTACCGCTTGATTCATCTGAACGCCAGCGGAGGCGTGATCACGACCGGCAATTGGGTCAGCTTTCCGATCGTCGTGGATGGCACCGCCGCAACTGGTGGATTGACTGTGAGTAACTTCGCGTTGGTGCGCGATACTGGCAGTTCGATCCTTGATCGTGTCACAACCGATCCGCGAATTCAGGCCACCTTGGTTGGCGATCGGCAAGGTTCCACCGCGCGTTTGGAATTTGACCAACAAGGTAATGGGACCGTCACTCGGTATGTCGATTCCCATCTTCTAGCAACTCGGTGACGTACGATCCCAGAACGGGCGATAGTTCGCTTTTAGGGCGAGTGGGACCGGTCAATCTAAAGTACCGACTAACCCGTTTGGACAGTGCTGGAAATGTCCTGTCGTCGAGTTCATGGATTAACTACGCCTACGAGCTTGCTGCCCTTCCCACCTCGACGTTCGAAGTTCGCAATTTACGCTTGTCCAACGACACGGGAACATCCGCTACGGATAAGGTAACGTCCGATCCAACGCTTACCGGAAACTTATTGGATACGGCAACTCCTCCAAAATCGGTCGCTTATTCCCTCGTCCAATTTGATCACAACGGCGACGGCCTCGCGGATGGAAATGCGCTGACGGACGATCTGGGCGTCTTCGAATATCGACCTCTGGGCCTTAGTTACACAACCCACACCCTGCGAGTTCGTTCGGCTCAATACGATGTTGCGTTCGGTTCTTATCTACTTGGACCTTGGTCCGATCTGTCCATCCACTATATCGCTCCTCCCGCCCCTCAATTCTCCAGTCTAGCGTTGGTATCGGATACCGGTGTATCAAGCACGGACAAGATTACGGACAATCCAGCGATCGTGGGTACGCTTACTCTCGATGATCGCCCTGTTTCCGATTATCTCGTGTACATCGATCACAACGGCAACGGCTCCGCTGATGGAACGGCGATTACCGATCGTTTTGGAAATTTCGTATATCGGCCACAGAACTTGCCGACGGGGCCCGTCACTTTAAGCCTCGTGACCTCCTATTGGGATACGAATCTTCAATCGACGGTTTACTCTCAACCGACAACTTTTCAGTACACTTATCTGGCAACTCCACTTCCCAGCATCGATTGGTTGGAGATTGCTGTAGACGATGGCGACAACGCCTTCGATCGCCATACAACTTCATCGCTTCTGGCGGGGCAGCTTTCGACTTCAGCGGTACATAGCGGCGTTCAAATTCAATTTGACCACGACGGTAACGGAACGGTAGATGGTGTTGCCATTTCTGATTCCTTTGGGGCGATTATGTATCGGCCCTTTGGTCTCGCACCAGGTGCCGTGGAGATCAACGCTCGTGTGAATCACTGGAATGCGGACCAGGCCCAATGGGTGACCGGAACATGGAAAGAGGTTAGCTTTGTGTTGGAAGCCAGCAGCGCCTCCGCGATGAATGTGACTTCCCTGGGATTGCGCCGAGACACAGGTGCAAATTCAACCGACAAAATCAGCAGCGAAGGGACTATCGTCGGTCAAACTGGCCACTCAGGTTCCGGTACCTCGGTATCCATTTCCTCCCTCTCGAACCAACGTGTTGAGTTCGATGAAAACAGTGATGACGTCATTGACGGAATCGCTTTTACAGAGGCCGATGGCACCTTCCAGTACACACCTAAATCGTTGTCGGCTGGCGCGAAAAATGTTCGGGCACGCACGCGGGTCTGGAATACCACCACACAGCAAGGGGAGCTCGGAGCTTGGCAAACTTACAGTTACACGATTGCCGCAGATCCAGTCATTCCAGCAGCGATTCAAACGATGGGGCTATTGAGTGATAGTGGTACTTCCGCATCCGACTATATCACTCGAAATGCGGCCATCACGGGCACAGTGGCTCTTGCTTCGGGCCAAACTTCCGCTTTGCTCGAAGTTGACCTCGACAATAATGGCACAGCGGACTTTACCACCAACACGGATGCCGACGGTCGATTTTTGGTGTATCCAAACTTCTCCACGTTCGGTACCAAGACCGTAGCCATTCGCACATTCACGTTTGATCCCAATTCCACAGCTCGCGCTTATTCATCGTGGCAAGCCTTTTCCTACACCTATAGCAACTTGGCTAGCGAGCCGGCTTCCATCACGAATCTGGCTTGGACGCCAGCAACTCATACCACCCCTGCAAAGCTAACGGGGCGTGTCCTCGATGACGCACAAGTGAGTGGCGTGAATGTTGAGATTGACCTCAACGGAGACAATGTTCCGGAAGCGGTGGTTAAGACCGATGCGTTCGGGAAATTTGAATACACCTATGCTCCTTCCACGTCATCTTCCGCTACGCAGGTCACCTTGCAAATTCGCACCCATCAATCGATCGATGGACAAGCTCCTCAGACGAGCAACTGGAATTCCCACACCTTCTCCAATCCTGCTCCAGCGGCGCTGACTCCTCCGACACTGGGAGCTTGGGGGCTAGCCGTTGATGATGGCTCGAGCGCGACGGATAACGCATCGACCGACATGACCTTAAAGGGGACGGTTCAGCCTGGCACAAGCCGTAGCGGAATCGCTGGACAATTGATTCAGTTTGACCATAACGGCGATGGTGCGCCCGATGGCTCAACCTTGACGGACGGGGAAGGAAAGTTCCAATATACTCCCAGCGATCTTTCGGTTGGGGCCCATACCCTAAAGACTCGTATGATCACCTTTGATCCCGACTTAGGAATGATCACGGGGGCTTGGTCGAGCATTTCGGTAACGCAAACCGCGTTGGTGGTAACGAAGGTGGCCACACTCGGTTTAGTGAGCGACACTGGGACGACCGGTGATGGTGCCACAGCCAACGTAGCCGTCCAGGGTACGATTACAGGACCAGCGGTCGGCAATGTGCTGATCTTCTTCGATGTCGACGGTGATGGCTCGCCCGATGGCAATGCGACCACCAATTCCGTTGGAGCTTTTAGTTTTACTCCCACCACACCAGATAACGAAGGTTTTGTGCAGGTGGATGCTTGGCTAGCTCGTGGCGGATCTCCGTCTGACAGCACGTCGCGTACTTTCCGCTTTGTGTATTCCTCTGCGCCCAACGGTAGCAGTGCTCAAGCCTTAGTGACCGAGTTGGCTTCTTTTGATACAGCGTGGCAGAATGCCAACACCACCCTGGAGCAAGGGCTGGCCGCCGCCAAGAGTGCACTAAAGTCATCGCAACAAACGGCGGATGCGACGTATCGACAAGAAATGTCGACGGCCATGAGCCTTTACCAGTCGACCCGTTTGTCCACAGTTACGGCCTATCGCGATCAACTTCGTGCGGCCGAGTTTCAGCTCGGCACATCGCTCAGTGCAGCTGAAGCGGCCTTCCTAAATCAAACCTCAGGGCAATCGTACGGAACCGATCCTGAATTTGTGTGGCCCATTACTCCTCCCGAAGATGCCTTCGTTATTCCGAACGATGCAGACCAGCCTGCACCACCGAAGTACTACGGGCTCGATGCTGGCCCAACCCTGGATATTGGCACCCATCCGAACGCATTGCAACTGGCGGCGATTTCCGATTCGAACGCAGCAACTGCCAAAGCAGCTGCACTAGCGACCTATAATCAAACCGTGACACAGGCTCAAAATGTGTCAACAGCTGCCAAGGCGGCTTCCTTTCAAATCTTCGCTTCCGCCGTTTCACAAAACCGTGCCAATGCAGCGGCATCTGCAGCTCAACTTAAACATCCCACCATTGATGTGGGGGCGGAGAGCGAAAAACTCTTCAATGCTCAGCAGTCTTTTCATGATCAGCAGAACACCAGAATTGCCGCCGCAGAACAAGTCTATACGGCAGCGGTTCAAAATGCGATGCAAGCAAATCAGGCAGCCGTTTGGCAGGCTCAGCAGGATCGAGATGCAAAAATCCAGGCTGCTTGGGACACATACAATAACAATGTCAATAGCGGCATGAGCGATCCCGGAGCGGCTCAACAATTTGCTCAAGCACGTGATACTGCAATTCGAAATGCAATCATTGAATGTGAACAGAAGATCGCAGATGCGGAGTACACGGCCTCGACCACCATGTCGCTGGCAGCCAAGACTCGCACCTTGGAAATTGCAGATGCAACGTACGATAGTCGTGAACTAGCTGCGGGCCAAGCGCAGTGGCTACGCGATGCCGTGGCTCAGATGAATTACTGGATTCGCGGCGTAAAGATATCTTTACAATACAATCAGGTGATGGCGGATGCAGAAGCAGCCGAAAATCGTGCAAAGAAAGAAGCTGATGCGGCCCATGCCCTGGCCAAAGCAATCATCAATGCGATCTACGCGTTCGTGTCGAGTGAGGCCGATGCCGACGATCAAAACACTAAGGAAAAGTCATCGATTGCAGTAAACTTACTGTCGCCGTTTGCAGGGTTTCTTGATTCGCCCGCAGCAAAGTGGCAGCTTACGGAGGCACAATTAACCAAGACGGCGACCGACACAAAATCTGAATCAAAGAAGAAAAATACAAAATCAAAAGCCGAAGAGATTCGCGATGCTGCATTGAAAGCCAACGATGAAGTACGGGATCATTTATATCGTGTTGCTGAGGCTCAAAAGAAAGCAGCGCAGGATGAAGCACTAGAGCAACGAAAAGCTCGAGATGCTGCGAACACAGCTCGATTGGATTTGGATCTAGATACGAGCCTCAATCTTTACAATAAAGAGAAGAGGGCCGCAGCAGCCGATAAGAAACACAACGAGGATATGGCTGTAACGATGCATACGTTCAATTCATCGTATGCGACTCATTACAAGACAAAAGGTTACTCGAACGCGCCAGTTTCAGCGGATTTTCAACTTGCTGCACCTTATGACCTAGCCGCGCAGTCCACTTACTTTCAGGGACTTGCAGCCTCTCAATATACCTTCGAAGTTTCGATGGCAACCACCTGGAGAACCTATCGAGAATCTCAGGCGGATGACACCTACAACGACATCGAACTGCGAGCTCAGCACGAGTTTCTTAATATCTCCGAATCGGAAACTACAGCGCACGATACGCGCGAGGCAATCGTCACATTTGTTTCTGAATACGACAAGATGCTCGCAGTCATCATAGCTAGCGAAGCCAACACCACAAATTCCTCTTTGGCTCAATACAACAATGCAGCCCTCAATGAGTGGTTGGGAATGACTCAAGCCAATGCGCAGCATGATTTGGATTATGACAATGAAGTTGCTGATGCAGAAACAGAAAAAGAGGTAAACACAACAACCGCCAAATCGGAACAAACCGTCGCGACTTATGAGAGCTTTAAGGAGCGAATGACCGATTTCTCTAACTCATTGGGAGATGCTTGGGGCATTTTTAATCTAGCCAAGGCGACAGTTGAAGTCATTTTTCAGCAGTTGCTTAAGGCGGCTACCATCCTAAGAACCACGCAAGCCGTGGCGGAGTTCTTGGATTATTGGACGGATTACTTCCAAAAGGTCAAGGATCTGGTCACAGGCACTGCTAGTGACGAGAAAACGCTTGTTTCCGGTGTTTTGGGGGAAGCTAAGGACTATGTAAACGGCACCAATACGGATCTTAAATCTCTAGCCCAGGAGCAAACAGATTTATTCAAAACCCTGCAAATCGGTCTTAGCAATGCATATAAAGGCTGGCAAATTCGGCTCGCGGAAATAAGTCGAGACAAGAAGACATCAGACGCAGACGCCCAGCGCGATTATCTGAAGAGTCGAGCTCAAATCCAAGAGCAGCTAGAACCCTCTTACGCTTACGCTCGAAAAAACCTCGCCATTGCGCAGGCAAGATTCAATGCCAATCAAATCACGGCTGGAGATTGGGCCACAGCTCAATCGACGTACGCCAGTGCGATAGCCGCACTTGATGCGCAGCTTGTGACACTTACGGCACCTTTTGAAGCGACAAAACGTACTGCGGAAGGCGAAGCGATCCGCGTGTTGACTGTTGAAACCGCAAAAGCGGAACAGTCTTGGAATACAAATGCTTCGACAGCGTTGACCGCTTGGGCCACAAACTCCGGTACAAAAACGAATGACTCGGCAGGAAGCGTAGCTACCAAGGGCGAGACCTTCGCTGATAACACCACAACGAAGCAGAAAACGGCTATTGATTCGGTAGAAGATAAACAAAAGTCATTTGTGGATCAAACCACCGACAAGGAAGAGGAAACGGCCAAAGAGGTAACCTCGATCGACAATTCGTTCTTCTTAACACTCGCACAGATTTTGGGTGATTTACTGGTCGGAAAAATTGATGCTCGCTCTGCGTATGAGAGCTTACTCGCCGACAATCACAAAACCAAGAAAGAGGCTAATCATCAAGCTGCGCCTAGCGCTTTGACCGATTTGCAACGTTCTGTTGCCACCGCCGATTCTGCCAAGTACGCGACACGTAAAACGGCGAATCAGCAGAAGGCTCAGGCTTCAAAATCAGAATCCGTTTCCCTAACGACCAAGCTGAATACGGCTGACCAAGGATACGTAGACGGAGTCTCAGCGAAAGAGAACACCACTACCAGCGGATTTGCCGATAAAGGGGCGGCAGCCAATAAGACGATCGGTGGTGCCCAAGCGGATCTTGGCAAAGACATAAGCAAAGCCAATATTACGCGTGGCAAGGAGGACGTCGGCACTGCGATCATTTATCGCAATGAGATCATTCAAGCCCAAATCGATCATATTGCTCGCGTGCAGACGGCGAAGGTAGCGCAAGCGGAAAAGGTCGGCCAAGCGAAAAAAGATCTACATATCGCTGGATACACCGAAGCTGCGGGAGATGCTGCCAATATCCTTATTGCGAACGCACAAACCGAATTTAATGGTAAGGTGAAGACTTCCCGTATCACTCTAGCTGGCGATATGGGGGACGCTGATATTACAGCGGCAGAGTCGCACGCCGGAAGTGCAGGGGTACAGGCTGGATCTTGGAATTCGGCAACGGAACAATACACAACGACTAGTACCGGGGCAGCGACGACGTGGACGACGGGAACAAATACCTTAGCCGAAAGTTATGCCCAGAATGTCACTTCAAAGGGTGCCGATTGGGATATCAAGGTGGTCAAAGCCTACCGCGATACTCTCGCAGATGCCGGAACTTCGGATGTAAGTTGGGTAACCACTTTATCAAACGCTGATGCCGCACGGACAGGGTCACAAGCAGCCGCTCAGGCCTCCTGGGTAACCAATCAGGTTCAAGCTGGAGCTGGCTCGCTGTTGTGGAGTGGTGGCGATAGTACATCGACCAACGCGAGTGGAACTTGGGTAACGCAGTATGCTCCCGTTCGTACGGCGAAGATTGTGGCTACTTCGATCATTGATGCTGCTAGGCAAGTGGCCAGTTGGTTTGACTCAAAAGAAGAAGCGAATAAGCAGGCGAATGCTGACGTGAAGTTTGTGGAAGATGTCAAGGATCCGACAACTCAAGCGGCGACATCGCTCACCCAACATGAAGGTACGGCGAGTGCCAGTGCTACCACGTCCAGTAACGATTTGAGCAAGGATATTGATTCATCGGAACGCCGCATCCGCATGGCTGTAGTCGGTATCGAGTCGACACGGGCCATTGATGAAGCTAAAGCACGGAAGAAGAAAGAGGTCGCCTTGGCCGGACTGGCCGAAGGGGCTTCCACCACAGAAGTGGATAAGGCCTATCAAGACGATATGGCCAAAGCGCTTTTTGAATGGCAAAAGGGCTATGCAAATCTCACATACACTGAGGGATCGGAACAACTGAAAGTTGTTACGGAAACCATCACCGAATTCGGGCAGGCGGGTAAGAAATACATCGAGGATGCTGCCGGGGCAGAAAAGACTTACACCGATGCTCTAGCGCCGATCATTGGAACTCGAACGGTCTCTTACATTCAAGCAGGAATCGATCTGCTAAAAGCATCAACGGGTGCGGACAATACTTGGCGGAATAATACCGCCCAAGCTTGGGAAAACCATACCGGTGGAGATTTAACGGCGCGTGGGAACGCACAGCGTGGAGTGGCGAATGCATCGAGTCTATTGGCAGATGCCTCACGGGCCTCGATCGCCGAACATAAAGCGCAGTGGTGGCAGACCGAAATCCCGAACTATCTGCAATGGAGTACTGATGTTGGAGCTATTGAAACCGCTTACACCGATGACACGACGGACAACATTCTTCAGCGGGCTATTGGTGTCAAGAACGCTGGTGTGAAATATGCGACCGATGTGGCTGTTTCGATAAAGGACTACGATGTTGCCACGGTGGGTGCGAGTGAAGAGTATGTCCGCACCCTAATGACGATCGCGAAGTCGATTGGTGATACTCTATTGAAGGCAGAACGGGATAAGGAAATCGCACTCGCTGACGCTGAGCTTCAAAAGCAACTTACCGGGAACGAATCGGATTATGCAGCAGCGGTTCAAGCCGCCAACACAGCTCACACGAACACAACTACCGCCGCTGTTGCATCACGCAAAAGCCAAGAACAAACTGCGCTGTCCACTGTGAATTCGAAACTATCGAATGAACGGAAAGATAAAGAAGCCGACATTGCGGCAGCCAAACGCGAATACAATCAGACGGTGGCATCTCTCGACTCACAATACGGTTCAGTATCTTCCAACGGCGACACCGGCGTCGAAGGGGCCACACGCCGCAGCGCGATCAAGACGCGCGACGCGCAGTACTACGCCGCCCGCGACACCTCCTGGGCCAACACCCTGAGCGGCTCGACTACCTTAGGCACCTCCCCTTGGAGTGTCAAAGCCATCTCTGCAGCAAACGCCCAAGCTGCTTACTCGACTTCACGTGCCACTGCCCAAGCCGTGCATGATGCTGCGATGCTCGATGCGATGGAAGATTGGCAACTCTCCAGCCGCGAATCGCTCACCGACCTGCTCTTCACTGAAGGCCAATCCCGAGAAACGTTTAACGTCGCTACCGCGAATGTGTATGCGAACTGGGAAAATGGGGTCGGGAATTTGCTGGGAGATAAGCCGGAGGGGACTGACTGGGAAGGGGCTAATCGGGAAGAATATTCGAATCAATATGAAACGACAGGCAGCGAATCAACTTACCTTGATCCTCTTCGTACAACCGATGGCGGGGACTCACGCTGCAACGACGAAAGCAGTATAGATCTTAGCAGTGGACTTGCACCACTTCTTCCACAATCATGCTCACTTGCAACATCCGCACCTTCTAGAAGTACGCCAATAATTGTTATCAATCCAACGGAGGATGAACTTGATGATGCCTTCGAGGCACTTGTCAACGAGGCAATTCTAGCAGAGAGGATTGTGAGTCAGCAGCGTCAAGCCAACGATTCAATGCAGCGAATAGAATTTGCTACTGGATTAAGTGCCGAGGAAATCGCTGGCAAGACAATGGGTGAGTTGCGATTGCATGCTACATTTCGTGCTCTGGGTGAAGCCGCACTGCATGAACGCGTGGCTATGCGACAATTCATAGCGTCAGCTTGGGCGTTTGGACTCAAGACCGCATTTGATATCAATCGTAATGGCGATGATCTGCGGGCCGCAGGGGCACGGGCTAATGGATCTGACTGGGATCCTTGGATCGACGCGGTCGCCGAATATACCGATGGTATTGAGCAGATTCAAATGAACGTCAAAACCCTTGGCTGGTCTGATTACCTTGGTGCAACAAACACAGACCAGTTCCAAGGTTGGGGATGGGAATACTCAAAGATTGGATTCCAAGTCGGAAGAGATTTTGCTATCGCAGCTGCCACATTTGGAACCGGAAATTTGATTGTTGCGGGTGAAAGTGGACTCTTGATTCGGAGTATCTTCACTGCCGGGCAAGCGTATGAGGGCTACAACACCATGAACAGTAGCTATCACGCGATCGATCAGTATTCGCAGGGAAACCTTGGCACAGGCACACTTTACGTTGCGCTTGCTGGCCTTTCGGGAGGTACTTTTGCGACTAGCATCGCGAGACCTGGGATAGTATCATTGAAAAATGTCCCAAAGGGTGGCACGCAAGTAGTCTATACCGTCCAAGAGGATATAGGAAAAATCTGGTCTAGCCAGCGGGTGTGGGGGCAAACTGAAGGAGCAGTTTATGGAATGCGGATTCCAAATGCTCCACGATGGAGAACAATGATCGATACGCCGAAAAGAGATCCGGGTCGAATTATATTCAAAGGCGATGCTGCAAAACTCTTTAAGCCGCATGAGGTATGGGGGCCATTTAGCGGCATGAAGCGATTGTTCGGTCAGCAAAAGGCTGGGTTTGGTGACGTAGTTTTCGACCAAGCATTTCGGAATGGCAACCAGATAATCGTAACGGGTGCACACCTAGAGAAGCATGCTGGTCAATCGACTGTTTGGGCTGTCACGCGTTTATGGGGAAGACGATCACTCGATGTTGGGCTAGACGGAGTAATCATCGTTGGCGTTGGCGCTGGAGTAGTCTATGTCGTTAACCAATAGCAACCATGACATTAGTCTCCACTACCATAGTCTGTACGGCGGAATGTTTGTGTTTGCGGCGATCTTCTTTCTTGCACCCTCTTGGACATTGGGATGGATAGGAGTAGTTGTTTGTGTCGCCTTGGACCTTGGGAAGATAATTGACAAGTTTATAGCAAAACGTAGTTACGGTACTTACGCGACGATCACCATAATACAAGCTCTAGTGCTGCTGCTGGTGTTTTCGGTCGCAAGGCATTTCGTTTTTGGGCGTTAATCGAGAAACGTCGCAAGCTTGGCTCAAAGGAACGCAGACGACTAACGAAAAGACTTGGAAAGTGTTTGAGTTTCCTAATGCCATTGGGGCGAGTGACGGAAAAATATCGCAGTGTATGCGAGTAGAGGAAATCTCTGGCGGGCGTATTCTACACTCCGGCGCTGCAGGACATTCTGGAAAAATGCCCTCGAGAATTCGCTGCGATTAGACAAACTGATGGCGCGGCGCGAGTTTCTCTGTGGGCCATTTCGTGCAATCAATGAGCTTGGACTCACTTCGGTGCAAACGTCCAATTTGTTTGGGGGTTGTGTATGGTTTTGTGAATTCGTTCGCACTCGATTTCTTGACTTTCGCCGGACTATCAGGCATCCATCGAGTTTGTCGCGCGCTTGATAATCCTCTTTTCGCGATTCGGTAATGAGATGCAACTTTTTAGCTTGTGTTGTTTTGAAGGGAGACAAGCGATGGTTCGCTGGCTCTCTTTTTGCACAGATCACACGACAGAGCGAGATTGCGGGTAAAGGATTGTGGCAAAAAGTCGCTGAGTGTCGAACACGGATTTGCAGAGCTCAGGATCGGGTAACTAACTTTGTTTCCTGTTGATGTGGAAGTGATTCTCGATTAAACTACGCGATGTCGTTAACTTAATGTTCGAACCTCTTCGTAAGCAAACAGACCACACGGGTCTCGAACTTCGTAAGTTCTTTCGCCGAAAGGCTTTACGAATTTTGAGCGCAGAGAGTATTGTTACGAAGAGGGTTGCGCTCGGGGAGCTTTCGTCAAAGTTCTAACTTTGGCGACCAAAAGACTTAACGCCCGGCGTCGAGAGATCGACCGCCGGGCGTTTTTCGTTTCTAGCCATTTTTTCGCCGGTTTCCAACGCTTTTCGCGGTTCGCCGGCCCGAACCGCCGCGCTCTCTGTTTGCAGAGAGATTTCCGTCTCTCGAACGCAACCTTCAAGGTTACGTCCGCCGGTGCGAAAAATCGGTCCCGAACTCTCTGACTCTCTCTTTTCGGGGGCCTCCAGAGTTAACACAGAGTTTTCGTTCGGAGTGCGGATGAGAATGGGTTCGGATTTGGCAGGTTCAGTTGGTCTGAAAGCTTCGCATACGATGGTACAATCCGGCGAAACGGCCACCCGAAACTATTGCCACATATACAGTGCCCTACTGGCTATGACAGCGTTGCTTTTGACTGAATTGAAAAGAAGCCACGCCTAGATTGTGCTTCTTATATGTCTGCCTCGAGAAAGCACGGAATGGAAGTCTCGATTGGCTGTATCGAAGCTGTCATGGACTGGAAAGCGATACTCGCCCTTCTGGGCACAAGCGCAGCCACATATTCGATTACCGATTCTCAACCGCTTCTCATCGCGGAAGGATTAGCAGGTGCTGCATTTCTTGGAAACGCGCTATTGAAATCACGATCCATTGCAAGACGCTTAGAAGCAGAATTGAACGCGAACCCAGTCGCTTTCCTGTGTGAATTCTCAAAATTGCAGTCATAGTAACTGGACTTATCCACGTGGGCGCGAGACCTAGCGCGCTCACGCGAATTAGCCGTCAGGAAGACCTTTAGCGATACACCCACAGAACTTCACCAGCTTCAAAACGCAGTTAACACTGAGCAAGATAAAAAGGCGATCGATGCTTACTGGGAACTGGAAAAACCTGCAGGGATATATGCCAGCTACATCGAACGATCAAATCAAGTCAGGAAAATTGAGACGGTATAGAAGCTACCCGGCGACCTGGGCTGCAGCGAGTGCTTGGCGCAATCGAAGCCTGTCGAACGATGAATGTGAGGGTGAAGATCAACGCTATCGCCATGCGAGGCTTCACTGAGCGTCAAATTATGGCATTTGGCGAGTTCGCTCGATCCACTGAGATTCCGATTCGCTTTATCGAATTCATGCCGCTCGATGCGGACGGGAAATGGAATGCGGCGGGCGTACTGGCTGGTCAACGGATTTTGGAGCTGTTTGCAGAACACGTAAGGCCTCTTGTACCGCTTGGGCAGACCGATGCTTCGCCGGCTAGGGACTATCAATTCGATGATGGCAAAGGCTGTATCGGAATCATTGCGTCGGTTACCGAACCATTCTGCGGCACCTGCAATCGGTTCAGGTTGACGGCGGATGGGCAGTTACGCAACTGCTTGTTTGGCAATGATTCCGGCGATGTTCGAGCGCTACTCCGCAGCGGCGGTAACGATGCCTCTATTGCGAAACTGATGATTGATGCGGTTGCTGCTAAGAAACGAGGACACGGAACCGATGACTTATCTTTTCGCCACACTTCGCGTCCAATGTATTCCATCGGAGGCTAACTTAGCCGTAAACTCGCGGCTCAAGCATCAGTGAGCCGAAACCAGAGGTTCTTTGGATTTTTGCGTCAGTTTGCCATCTTCCATTTCGTAGAGCGTGTCAAAGACCTCGAGTGAACGGTGATCGTGAGTGACAACAATCACTGCGGTGCCTTGTTCGTGGGCGACTTTAGTAAAGAGCTCCATGACTTGCCGACCGCGAAAGCTGTCGAGCGCAGCGGTGGGCTCGTCGGCGAGAATGACCGAAGGTCGGTTAGCCAAAGCGCGGGCCACAGCTACCCGTTGTTGCTGCCCGCCTGAAAGCATCGAGGGATAACTTTGGGATCTGTCTTTGATTCCTAAATAGTCGAGCAACTCCAACGCACGAATCCTGGCCTGTCTACTCGATAAGCCGTTCAGCTCGCAAGCAATTTGCACGTTCTCTCCCGCTTTTAGGAACGGGATCAGATTGGATTTTTGAAAAACAAATCCCAGGTGCTTTCGTCGAAACGAACGCAAGTTCGTCAACGCCTTTGGGCCATCCATGATCAGTTGATTCGCGATATAGATCTTGCCGCTTGTCGGTGGATTGATAAGACCAACTGCGGTAAGGAAGGTCGACTTGCCAGAGCCGCTGGGACCGAGCAAGGCAACGACTTCGCCAGCCATTACTGTCATCGACGCATCGCGCATGGCGACAACTTCAGTGTTGTCTGCTCCATAAATCTTAGTGAGGCTTTCGGCTTTGATCGCAATCTTCGCCGAAGGATCGACGGCATCGAGTGACACGCTCATGCGAGGGCCTCATTGGGCGAAACCACCATCGCCTTCCAAACACCTAGAGCGCTCGAGGCAATGGAGATAACGAAAACGATAATCGCGAGCTGGATCAAGTCTTCGCTGGTGATGATCACGCGGCGGGGAAATTTGGGAAATATCTGCTGGCCAACGATGTAGGCGATCCCAAATCCGCTGGTTCCGAGAATCAGTGCCTGCTGCAAAATTAAGCCCAGCAGCACACTGTTCGACGCGCCGATCAATTTGAGAAGTGCAATGGAGTGCAGCTTGTCCAAGGTGAGTGTGTAAAGGATGAGCGCCATGATGATTGTGGCAATGATGGTCAGCAAAATGCGAAAGAGCCCGATCTGGCTTCGAACTTTCTCGACAGATCCTTTTAGTAACAAGTTGCGCTGCTCGTCCGCTGTGTAGACCGTCACATCCGTCCAACCTCCGATGACTTCCGCGACCGCTTTTGCATCGGACGGATGTTCAAGCGTTATCAGTACCGCACTGATGGATGGTCGAGCAATAGCCGGAAGTTGGCCTGATTGACGGGTTGCATTCTCAAGCAGTGCAGGTTGCTGGATCGCGGCGTCAAACAGTCGCCCACGTGATTCGCGAGCTGCACGCTCCAAGCGAACCGCTTCTCCCGGAACATCGAGTTGCACGGCCAAAGCATCCGCAGAACTTAAGAATGCAATACCATCACCGGCCGAGCTGATCATGCCACGGCTTATGCCGACGACTAGATAAACTTCGTTGCCAATCTCGATCTGTTTCCCTAAGGGAAGCTTCAACGTCTGGTCTGCGATGATTTCAAATCGTGATTGACCAAGCGGACGGCCTTCCACCAACGGAATCCAGTCTCCCTTGTCGGTCGGCCAGCTCAATCCGAGCACGGCCATCCGTAGAACTCGATCGCCATCTTGTCGCTGGATCGTGTGATAGACGAACTCACGAGCAACTCGAACTCCTGGTACTGCTAAAGCGCGATCCGAAAGCTTTGCAGGAACGCGAGAGATTTCAGCAAAAGGCCCTCTGGTACTTCGCTGCACGACCCACAGGTCAGCATCGAGCCGGTCGATCAAAAGCGTGGCATCCTCGACAACTCCACGATAGATCCCTCCCATGCCCATGACTACCATCAATAACATTCCGATACCAATCGCAGTCAGAACGAAACGCCCGATGTTGTAACTGATATCTTTGATTGCCAAGTTCATGGAAGCCTCACCTTCTGCCCGTCTCGCAACTTGGCTCCGTCGGGTGAGCGAAGCAGGACATCGCCCTCGTTTACACCGCTACTAACAGCGATCTGATCTCTCGCTCGAAGAATCACGTCGACCGTCTGAACTTTTGCCACGCCAGACTGCTGGACGAATATGGTCGCTTTATTTCCCTCGAGCTCGCAAAATTTGAGTGGCACCGTTAGTGCATCATCCGATCGTCCGTTTTCAATGTAGACTTCTGCGCGTTGACCTATCGCCCAGTACTCCGGACGTTCGAGTAATTCGACGTCCACAATCACCTCTCTCGTTTCGCGGTCCGCTTCTCGGCCAATGCGAACAACCTTGCCCAGAAAGGAACGCTGCGGCTCGGAGCGAAAGACAATCCGACTCAGTTGCTCGAGACGCAGTTTTGCGATTTCGGTTTCATCAACCCAGGCGCTAATCCATAGGCTATCCATCGAGATGAGTGTGAGGATATTCGTGCCAGGAACAACGATGTCGCCAACCTCACGACGCCGTTTGATCACCAGCCCGTCAAACGGGGACTGGATGAGAGTGTCTGAAAGTCGTGCCTTGTGGTAGGCAAGCAACTCTTGTGCAGCGAGCAGGGACTTCTTTCCTTGCACGATGGCGGATTCGGCTGCTCCAAGACCGGCTTGGGCCACGGTCAAGGCTTCCAACGACTGATCAAGTTCTTCGCGGCTAATGGCACTCTGCGAAGCGAGCGACACCTTCCGCTCATGGCTACTGGTCGCCTGCTTCGCTACTGCCTCAGCGCGAGCCTGATCCGATTCGAGTCGATCAATATTGGCCTCAGCGACTTCGACGTTGGCCGCCGCGATGGCAACTTGCTGCTGCAATTCCGCGTCATCAAGGCTTACCAGTTTCTGACCGGCCTTGACCTTGTCGCCTTCATCTACAGTCAGTTCAAGGATGCGCCCCGCAATCTTAGGGCTGATCATCGTTTGCGTGCGAGCCTCGAGTGTGCCCGTCCCCATGACTTCCGACGCGAGAGCACCCCGCTCAACGACATGTGACTCCACTGTTACTGGAGCCCAGAGTCTCCAGTAGAGCAGCCCGCCAGCAACCGCTGCAACTGCCGCGATCTTCAAGGAGGTGAAAAGTATGCGTTTCATCATTGCCTAGACTGTCGATTCTGACTTGGGAAAGATCAATTGCCACGCGAACGCAAGCAGCTATTTGTCGGGAACGCCTGTCGTTTCAGAGGGGCTTGCCGCTGGATTGTCTTTTGGTGCAGCAACAATCGGCATGGTGATCACGACTCCTGCCGTTCTATCTTCATTGCTTGTGCGGCGCGGTACGTGGCATTTAAGGCATTGCGATCCCAAGCGAATCGCTCCGGCATATTGGTAGCTGCGTTCCTCGATCTTTTCTGCCATTTGCTTTCCTGCTGCGAGCTCTTTCACCGCAGCCTTTTCGAAGGCGGACTTTGCTTGATGGTCGACGTTGACCAAGTCCGTATTCACAGTCAGCCACTTCATTTGCACGTCATAGCTTTTGCCCATCTCGTGAAAGACGTCTTCGAGCGATGCGGATGGGATGGCATGAGCGTTTTCTTCGTCGAAGAAATCACGATGCATAATTTGCAAAGCACCACGCACCATTTCGTGTAACAGCTTTGCACGTGATCGGGCTTCTTCCGGGTTGCTAGGAGGGGAGATTTCAATTTCGCTCTTGGATTGGCTCGTCGGTTGATTTTCATCACCGAGTACCAAGGCTGACACCAACAGTAAAACAGCAAGTAGTCTAAAATGAACGAAGACGGTTTTCAGATTCATCGCGCGGCCTCAACGG
>Ga0209174_10001390_pt1 | contig 17118 bp, 6 predicted proteins | sample JI91814BDNA_FD_187505 | JGI IMG/M metagenome (GOLD analysis project Ga0209174, IMG submission 187505) | Wastewater effluent complex algal communities from Wisconsin, to seasonally profile nutrient transformation and Carbon sequestration -... | ecosystem: Engineered > WWTP > Effluent > Algae...
CCGGAAGTAAGGGGGGGGGGGCGGGGGTGGCGAGGTATTGAGTGGCCCAGTATCGAGTGGGTTATGTTGCAATCATTGTATAAGTATTAGCCAAGGATGGCAAAGAACAACATATTATAATGTATTTTAAAGGTAATTTGTTCAAATCGGTTTACTTGATATGTTATTTACCTCTCCACGCTCCTATTCTTTGACTTAGTCACCCTATATCTCGCCCACAGTATTCTCCATGCCTACACATTCTTTGACTGTGTTCTGATTTGTATCATTTGCCTCATCAACATAACACACCATAGAGACACCATAGTCACAGCATAGTCACCCTATATCTCGCCCACATAGTATTCTCAACACAGCCAGTGTGTTGAGCTGGTGTAAGAGGCATATTTTCTACAGGCAGGTTTCTGATGTCTAAACAATCACCCCCCTCTCCCCCGACGGCAACGTTACATCGCAAGGACAGCCCGCTTGTGGGATCAACAAAGGATGTCACGAATTCGAAGTGAGTTCAATGGCACACTACTTACATCTATTGATGAATCGCATCACCTCCATTGTTCGACAAAAATTTTTGCCATCAATTTTAGCAAAAGGATCAAGTTGACCGAATTCGACAAGACATATGGGTCCGAATGTCTTCAGGACAAAATGAGTTATGAAAATAATTTGATGATGACAGTGTTTAGGCAAAGCCCTGCGAATTCAGGCCCATTTATGAAAATTCTTGAATTCGCAGCATCATTTGAGAATGTATTACGCATTTCACTGACTTGTAGGAGGTGGAATTATATTTTAAACAAAAATGAGGTAACTTGTGAAGGCATATGGCATAGGATTACCAAGCAGGTTTACGACCCCCGAGATTTTGAAGAGCTCGAAAGAATCTATCCTCGAAATTCATATTGCGACTGGAAACAGCTCATCCGCATTAAAGAAGGGTCTAAGTTGAAGGTGTATCAAGGAATAATGGGGAAATTGATTCAAAGGCTTTTATGGGTTTTTCTGAACCAGCGCATTGAGCCTTACTCCTGTGTGTATTGGACAGATGACTTTGTTGAATGTACCTTGAGTATCCAAGCAGAAAAGTTAATGCGATATGGTGGTCGATCTTTCTTTCTTGGCGTCCGGGAACGAGGTATCTTTCAATTTGATTTGTGTATAGAAGAAGATTTGTTTCGTCTTGGAAAAGGTAGATTCGTTAAGGCGGTTTACAGGGATCATGCATACACCTTAACTCACTTACAGGAAGAGTGCCAGAAAATCCATCAATGGTGCAATGTGGTCGGTCTTACTGCAAATGATTATAAAATTGAAAAGCCCAAAAGACAAGTGGACGCTTTACGTGGGTCAGATGGAGTCATCCGAGTTAAAATTTTTGCGAACAATTGGCAATATTCTCCTCACATTCGATTTGCTGTTTAGTGACAATTATCAAGATTCCAGGGGGGGAGGGAGGGGGGGTGTATATATGATTGTTTTAACCGGGTCAGATGGAACTATCAGAGATAATCTTTTGGTGGAAAATTGGGAGTATTCACCTCATATTCATCATGTTGGAGGTGACTATTATCAAGATTCCAGGGGGGGGGGTGGGGGGGGGATTGTATATGATAATCTGTGTATTATAATGAAGACGGCATGAGGCATAGCTTAGTACAGTACCTGTCATTCCCTCGTTTTATACATGTCTGACTCAATAATAATCGAATACAAATAAAGGTACAGTTCAACCTATCCATGTCAAATGTTTGAATTATTTTTTGTACAAGAGAAAAAATAATCAAGTCACATTACATGATGAACAAATAAAGGTTATTTACCAGGCTGGATTCAATTCCAGGAAAGAAACAAACATGACGGGATGTGGACTCAATAGGGTAAAATTCTTAAAATGTTTGGGAATCACCAGAACATCCAAGGAAGGTGGCAATCATTTTTAAAGCAGAGCAAAGACCATCGCCATCAGCACCGCAGCGAGACTGAAACTGTAAGCGGGGACCGCAATCGCCATCAGGGCAGCGTGGGTGTTTGTTTTGTGGGATTTCGTGAAGCCCGCGCAACTTTGGCTTTGTGGCTTGGTTAGACGAAGCGCTACTACGGTACGTGAACTCGGACCCTGATCACTCGGTCATCGATAATAAGACGCACAGGGGGGATCGTCTTCCTCAAAGCTGCGCCACACCGCAGCGAGACTGAAACTGTAAGCGGGGACCGCAATCGCCATCAGGGCAGCGTGGGTGTTTGTTTTGTGGGATTTCGTGAAGCCCGCGCAACTTTGGCTTTGTGGCCTGGGGGTGCCTTTGCAAAGGGTGTGCTAACTGTTTTGCTCTTACATTGAAGGGAAGATGTCCAATCAAAAAGCACAGTCGAGTAAGGCCAGCGGAATGAAATTTGAAGTTGTTAGTTTAAATAGGGGATCATCTCAGGCTGAAGATTCTCCAGAACAGGTTCACTTGGACAGAATATTCAAGTTCAAATTCATTGAGTGCAATGTTCGAGCAAATCAGAGCGGGGCATATAGAGAGGATAGAAATGAAAAACATCTTGTTGCTTCCGATCTCTGTGAGAGGTTGTGCACTCTTGCTAGGATGGTTATTTCTTACTCTCATCTCTTCACTTTGTGGAAAAATAAAGTCCATGGAAAAAGAGTTTGTGACCTCAATATTGTTGATAAGTGGTTGTCTTACCGCGTCGTCATTGGTTATGAATTAATTGATCAGGGGAAGCGTTTCAGTCAAAACGATCCGATTGATAACGACCTGTCTGAGGACAAAGAAATGAGGGCTCACGTGAAGGGATATACAGGCTGTGGTCTTGATGACTTTGACAAGAAGGGTGAGAGGAGATCTGTCAAATATAGGTTTCGCAATCGTTACAGTCAAAAAGCGTGGTTATTTTACAAGGGCTCCAAGTTTCAGAAAGATCTTATTCAACCAATCAGAAACTACATTGGCATTGTTCATGAAGATTACATGAAAACACTAAGAATGGCGGATTGGAAATTAGACGAGCTTTTGGACCTTAGAAACCAGCCTTTCACTGATTGTATTGGAACTTTACCACTTCATTTTAAAACAAATCACTGGGAAATTTTATTCAACCACGGAAAGGTATGGGACAGAGATTCACAGAAAAACATATTGGATAGTATCAAACAACTAGAAGCATGCAGAGTCGATACTCAGCTCAAAAAAACTCCTCCGCAACAATCTCCCTCTAATAAAAAGAAACTTTCAAAGCCTGTCTATCCTTCTCGTCAAAAGCCTTCACATGCGTCTGCAAGTGCACATTTGTCAGGCAGTACAAAACGCGTTATACCTCAGAATCTACAAGAGGCATTGCAATTCTTTTATGGCAAAATGGATCTTCCAGCGCAGGCAATATGTTTATACTCGATTCCAGAACACGATCGCAAGAGGCAGGCAATTACAAAATACACTGTAAATGAAATGAATCGCAGACTTGCTTCTGGAGATTTCAGAGATACGTATCAGGCCACAAAAGATGAAGATAGTGATGAGAGTGTCGGTAGGCCTCGCGAAAAAAACCATCCCAAAAATCTGTCAAAAACACAAGAGAAGTTCATTTTAAATCTCCACAGTTGTTTATCAATGCATCTTGGCTTCTACGCTCCATGTAATAATGATGAATGGTGTAGCTGTCCTCTCTCTAAACTTGCAAACAAAAACTGGCATGAGGCGATTGGGTTTGATTCAGACATTGAGTCTCAATTCTGTAGCTGCAATAAAAAATTTGGTCCATCTGACCTTGTTTGTCATGTTCGAGAGAAACACTTAGACCTCCTAGGAATTGGTGTTAGAATATATCTTGGAACGCTATTTGGAAATGAATTTGGGCAAGGTTAGTTCATATGAATGTGACAATGCATTAAATAACATGGTGTTGAAGATTTCTCGCAAACTTTTTGTCTCATATCAAACATACTTATTCAGGTTTTACACACTACGGATTATTCCCAAAAGGTACTATACAATGGAAGATATCCACGGGTAAGGCACAGATTAGAGATAGAGATTTCCTGGCATCCTATGTTGAAAGCCGAGCAATCCCTTGGCAGTTTGAGTTTGAAAATATCAAGTACATCATGACATGCTCCATGGATACTCTCTTGATGACACTTTTCCTGCTGTGGCATCGAGGACTTATACCTTTAAAGGCATTGAAGAATGACCCTTCCCCATTGAAAGAAATTTTCAAACTTATTGAAAATCATCAGCATGCTGAGGCGAGAAAAAAATGGTTGGACTACGAGCTTGGTCTCAAAACTACAGAATTTTTTAAATCAAAACAGGGCGACAACCCCTTTGACTGTACTGCAGGCATCCTGCATGTAGTGCGTAATTGCTCCTTGTTTATTTTCGGGGAGAAGATAATATCAGAGGAGTGTTCACAATGTCAGCGTAAAGGGTCGGTGAGAAGTAAAGTGAAAAGTTTCTGTGTGGCTTCTACAGTTCGTACAGATATTTCATGCCCACAAGAAAAAATACTTGATGGCAAAGGATATAATGGGAAAGTATCACTTGTCTGTCAAGAGCATCAAGCAATCCCACTTGAGGATAAATCAGAAAACTTGAATGCAATACATAAAAAATGTGGTGGCACCTTCCTGTATGAATCAATTATTGGAGAACCCCACCCTTGGATACTTTGCGTGGGCAGTCCTTACGCGTCAGATATTGAACATGGCCATACTGGTGTTGACTCCTTATCTTCATTGGAGAGAAATATACAAATTCGAGGTGTGCATTATCATCTTGGTGCAGTTATGTTTGCAAACGACAGTCATTTCTGCAGTATAGCTGTTGATCCCATTCCTCAAGGGGATCTCAACATTTTTTACGATGGGGTAAAGAGAGGCGATCGACGTACAACTTTTGTTCCTTTTAAGGGTTCATTCAAGGAAGTAGTTGGTAGATATGATGTTACTGCCCTTTGGTATGTAAGACAGAAGAGCTCTGCACATATGACAGCAGTAGGTAACATTCGAAACAGCATGGCATATCCTGTTATGGAGGTTTTTCCGTCTTTGACATCTGCTGCTCTTCCAGAAGTATGGAATGATGGTGAAGATCTTGAGTATACCTACCATGGTGCTCAGTATAATGATACAACACTTTGCGAGATTGCGCCTTTTGTGCTTAACCATTTGGCTGATCGTAATACCTATTGGAATGAGACAATTATGAGGACCTTTGTCACGGCGCTGGATTATCATTTGAACACAAACATCCCATCTGTTGGGTCATATTTTCTTACCCCAACTGTCCTCACGATAGATGAGATAATGATTGAAAACACTGGGAAAAATGGCAAGAAACAGAAACCAACAATGCGCGTGAAGTTGTATGGCTTTAATGAAGTACTGTTAGAGACATGGAAGAAATACAACTCCTTTGTTTTTCTTTTGCATTACCGCAAGATAAATGATGATGGCAATGAGGAAGGTGCTCATTATGTTGTTGTCACAGTGGAATTCGGAAAGGACTTTTGGTGGGCAACAGTAACGGGGGACGATGTATATGGCTCACTACCAGAAAACATTTGGAATGAGACTGTGCATTTCATTGCAAAGCAGTTTGGATTGAATAACAGATCACACTTAGTTTTCAAAAAGAATACCAGCAGAGCGCCCGCACCATCCCCATCCAAGTGGTATTCATACAAATCTTTAATGCCTGATGATGGTGAATATGATGATGGTTGCTCCTGTGGTCCCCATTCTTGCAATTTTCTGCTCAACATGTACAACAAACTTGGACGGATTGACCCCAAAATCATGCCTGACATCAGATCAGAATTGCTGCGTGTACCCACCAAAATTCGTATGATCCCGGTGCTTACGAAACTCATGAAACCACTAGCTGAACTGTTGAATAACGATGATATTTTCAGCAAGGTAAATTCTGTTACTGGTGAAGGTGCTGATGAAATTGCTCCTGATCGTTACACAGATGGTCCTGAAAAGTATTCAATAAAAAATTTGAATCTGTCTCTGCTGTCTCTTTCGGGCACCAAAATTTTCAATCTGGTTTTTGGTGTGGGATGCCCTTGTAAAAGAGCACTATTTAGTGGCGCTCCATATATTCGATGTGGCTCTTGCCACAATGTTTATCACATCGAATGCTTCTTTGCGTATGTCAAGAACCTCGATGGAGATAAGATATTTTGTCTTTTCTGTCAACAAGAAGTGGGTTGCAATACAGATATGCTCTTGGTCCCACCCAGACGTCAGCTCCCTGTGAATTGGAATGATTACATATTTGATGGTGTTTTATTGCTTGATTTCTTGAAGTGTGGGAACTGGTCAAAAATAGAGAGAATGAATATTCGGGAGAATTATGTGAAGTTTTTTGAAAAGAGGTATGGTGAGACATGGGCATTTGTATCACCTTACAAGCATAACGAAAGTGCCAAAAAAGCCATCATGCCACCCAACACTGTCGCTCTAACAAAGTCAACAACCATTGACACTTCTGTTCCCGAGGGGGGCACATCAAATGCTGGGGAAACGTCTTTAACCGAATTGAAAGCTCCTGAGTCATATAACATTTTGTCAAGTAATGAGGATGAAATTTCTAGAAAGATAAACAATGCGAACGATGAGGAGTCTCGTGAAAAGGGTGACAGCAGTCTATTAAAGATTGCCTCCCCTGAATGCTCATGGTCCCTCAGTTCCAAGGGATGTATTTTGCCCTGCGTGGAGCCAAAAGATGTTTGTGGCAGTTGGGGTTGCCAACATGTTTTTCATCACTTGTGCCAAACAGAATGGGAATTTTTCCAATATCGTTTAGATTACCCCCAAGGTGACCCAAAAGATTGCATGTATGATTCAGGTGGGAAGAAGCGATGCATCCATCATCATCCTTATCATAATTTGGCCATCACGACTATACAGCCATCCACTGCAGAAGTGAGTGTAGTCAATTGTCCATTGAGCTCTTCTGAAGCTTCAAAAGTTGTAGAGCAACACTCCACATCAGACACTGGTGCATCCAATCTGTTCATCAAAGGCGTTGGTGTCAAGGAAATGAGGAAAGATGAGTCCTCTATGGTAGCTACACATGATGTGAAGGTATTCAATGTGCCACTTATTCCAGAGTTAAGTAAATTGCCGGTATTGGCAGCCATCACGTCCAAAGAAATGTACATTAAGGAAATTCAAACAATGTTTCCCGATATGAACTGTGCTCGGTTATCAAGTAATATCACATTTTCTGAAGACTGGGTGCGAGACAGAGCAAGAGCTGCTGAATTTGCATTCAATACTGTGAAAAAAATGATTTCTGATAAGAAGTTGGTTTATGACAATAGGACTTCTCTTCCTGACTATGAATCTTTCAATGATTCTAATTCTGATGATGAGTCTTCTGATGGTTTATATGCCAGTCTGGTGCATAAAACCACAAGGAAAACTAATCTTGATGATGATGACAAGAAATTCTTCACTTCTCTTCCAACCTGTTATTCAATGTTTTCAGCTTTTGATTCGCGAGATGTCGTTCAGAGTTATTGTCCTTTCGCAAAACTTAACGAATGTTGGCGTGAAAAGAATACACTGGTAACAATTCTTGATGGGTACGATTGCAAGAATAAAGCATTCCAATCAGATGGTTTACGACAGCATATATCTACACAACACTCGAAATCGTGGTGTGGAATGGGTGTTCAGATATTCTTACAGGAATTATACCCTGAACCAACAGTATTCAACCAAAGAGCAAACACAAAATCATCGTCCAACAAATCGGGACAGAAACACAAGCGTAAGAAAATACAATCAATTAGCCGTACTTGTCAATGCCAATTATGATTTAAACTCTTTGCATTTACCCATATTTCAAAAATCATGTAAAGGATCTGGAGATTCTATGAATCTCAAACCACACCAACAGAAAGAAATTGCTATGAGAAATGATTATCGAAGCAGTCGCGGTACGATAGGCTCACATGCAGCTACAAGTTTGCCAGGAGATGGTAATGGGCAGCATGATACTGTTTCTGGTCATATGTTACTGTCAGTTGCAACAGAGTGTACCCATCTCGAAGAGCCCCCTGCCACAGATTCAAAAGCAGAAGTGTCAGACAATGGCTTTTCCCCACATTTGATTGTAGATTCCAATGGGATCTTTAATGCGAATACGGTTATTGACTCAGAGTGCCCCACAATACCTGCTAAAGATGCGGAGGGTGATACAATGGAGCAGGCTACAGATCTCAAAGAGACCAGTTTGTCCCCAAATGCAACTGTAGATACTCATTTTGCAAATGCCGCTACTGATGCTAGCAATGGGATCTCCAATGCTAATACGGTTATTGACTCAGAGTGCCCCACAATATCTGCTAAAGATGCGGAGGGTGATACAATGGAGCAGGCTACAGATCTCAAAGAGACCAGTTTGTCCCCAAATGCAACTGTTGATACTCATGATTTTGCAAATGCCGCTACTGATGCTAACAATGGGATCTTTAATGCGAATACGGTTATTGACTCAGAGTGCCCCACGTTATCTGCTAAAGATGCGGAGGGTGATACAATGGAGCAGGCTACAGATCTCAAAGAGACCAGTTTGTCCCCAAATGCAACTGTAGATACTCATTTTGCAAATGCCGCTACTGATGCTAACAATGGGATCTCCAATGCTAATACGGTTATTGACTCAGAGTGCCCCACATTATCTGTTAAAGATGCGGAGGGTGACACATTGAAGAATGCTACAACTCATGATTTCGCAAATGCTGGTACTGATGAGGCACGTAATGATCCTTGTGATGAAGTTACTGAGATCAACGCGGAGCAAGAAACTGTATCGGAAGCCTTCGGTGATCCCAAAATGGGTTTTTCTTCTGGACAGGATCATGAGGCCTCAATTGAGCAATCCGTCCTCCATCTTCAATCAGATTTTATTGCAAAATTTCACGTCGGTACAAGGGTTACTGTGAGGTGTGATGTTAGCCCGAACTATTTCCTCCATGGAAAGGTGATCAAAGTAGATGCCTACAATCGAATTTACACAGTTGAATTTGATGGGAAGGACAATGCTGACCCACAACAATATACTGAAGATGAGCTGCAGACAATCGTTTCCATGCCGGTTGTTGGCATAGAAGGCATCAGGTTTGTACCATACACGGACATGCAGGTGTATGCATATAGAGGAGAAATCGAAGAGAAGGCAACGATAGTAGATGTATTAAAAAATGGTGCACGATTAAAGTGGGGGGATGACGGATCGCTTTCCACTTTTTGTTTGCCATACAATCAACTCAGGCCAGTTATCGAGGATGATGAGGTGAAGAATGACCTTTTTGACAATGAAGGTGATTTGAAGAAGTGTAATACTGGATCAATGTTTGTTCCCTATGTGGGTTGCGCTGTCTTGGTTATAACTTCAAATATGGTCCACCCTGCAAAAATCGTTACTGTTGGTCGCAATGGTGCTGAAGTGCGGTACGACCTCTGTGGGAGAGTGCACAGTGTTCCATATGCTCGTATGATTCCTGTTCTTGACCACGAAATTCCTCGTGGGAAAAGAAGAAAATGTGATCAATTCCGTTATATACCTAACCGTGACAATTCACAGCAGGAATACCTTCACAATGAACCAGTCCGTAAGCGGTCATATCGAGAGCGCTCCGGCACTATCCTCGAATCACTTTCGCGACATGTCAGATGTGTTTTGAATTTCCGTCAGAGTCTTCTCACACCCCGGCGCACTGCGAAAGGATTAAACGATGAGGTTGTAACTGATGACTACCATATCTACCAAGAAGAATGGCTCGGGATGAGGAGTAAACGAAGAGGTTTGATAACAACGACTTGTAGTGATGGAACCGATACATCAACATTGAGTAATATGCCTTATATTCATCCCCGATGCGTTTTACCTCCCGGAGAATGGACCAATTTAGTCAAGGTCACCGAAGCAATGAAGGACTTTGCATTGAAATGCATTCCAAAGACAAATTTTCCAGGGGTTGATGTCTGTTTGTTTGAACTGTGCACCTGCTTGGATTACAGCGTTGAAATGGATATTCGACTTGCAAATGCTTCTCAGGCTTCTATGGTGGTGATTTTTGTCCCAAACGTTAATGAGTGTCAGGCAACTCAGAAGTTCATTCGAAAATTGTACATCAAAGAACTAGTCAGAGAGGAAGAACGGATTGAAAAGCAAAGACTTGAAGAAATTGAGGAAGCTGAGCGAAAACAGGAAGAAGAAAACAAAAAGAATGGAATACCATCTCGGAAAAGGAAAAAAAAGCAGTCACGCAGGGGAGGGAGGAGAACGTTGATTGACGTGGAGGAAAAGGATGTCGATATTGTTGCACAGAAATATTTGTTGATGTTGGTGCATGCTCCAACACTTTTTGAGGCGGATGAGATCATAGCATCAATGTCACTTGGATTCGATGAGTTTGAGCAGGAATTTGAGGTGGTTTGTGCACTCGCCTTTTCAACTCCAAGTCAACTCCCAAACAGAGGCGGTGAAGAGTTTTCATACTTCGAACAATTTGGCAAAGGTCGATTTGATGACAATAGGTACAACAATTGCGGCTGTTTCAAGACATTCATCATGGCATTGGCTCAGTTATTTCTGTATAAATCTGTTAAAGGATTTACATTCATTGATGATGGTCAGTTGGTGGTGGTTCCTGACAAAAATACCACCAAATCATACGTATTGGAATTCCTTAAGAGTCGGCCTATTCTTGATAGTCCTCATAATGATGATGGTTCCTTCTCGAGCAAGGACGCTCTCATCGATCTACCGCGTATTTTTGGAACGCCATCTATCGTTCGCAAGTGTAGCATTGATGAGGCGAAAGGGAAGGTATGCGCCAGTCTACGTGAGATTTTGCGAAATGCTTACGAATGTCACATGCAAGGTTGCAATGAAAGCAAAAATATCCAGCGATACCATTACAATACCCTGGAGTTTGCTTGCAATTCTGACATGTGCATATATGTTGACTCCACAAGCAATAAATTCAAAATTGGTTGTCTTGTGTGTAACAAAAGTGCACTTTGTCCTGATGTTGAGGGCTATGGGTCTATCAAAGAGGCGTTGACAAATACACTGAGGAAGGTTGGTGTTGTTCATCGAATTGCTCATTCTGCGGTTTCATGGTTAGAAGGGCAAAATATTGACGACATCCGCGCGTTTGGTCAAACACCTTACCGCCTCCATCTTCATCATTTGTCTGAGTTGAATATTTTAGGCGTCAATCCTTGCTTGCCTGACAGGACAAAGTTCGACTCGTGCTTGGGGATGGACCAGGTGATAGTCAGTGCCATAGAAAATGAGAACGCCAATGAATCTTCCATTGATGAAATTGTAGCATGCTGGGCAGATATGTGCAACAAATACTTCTTCGACGAAGGTTCAACCAACCATCTTCAGGCATTTGAAGCTAACTTTCTGTACACCGTAGAAAATGGTGTTGCATCGGCGAAAACAAAATTCCTCCACAAACTTCGCGAAAGAGATTTAATTCTGATGGATACGGGTGATGAATGGATGTCTGAACATAAGTTGCATGATTGTCATCTTATCAACAATGCTATGTATATGATGAAAATTGACTGGAAAGATGTTAGCTTTCCTATGGGGATTCCGGATGATTTCCAGCTGTGTGACAGTGACAGGTTGGTACTCAATAAAGTGATTGCTGAAGAAACAGATGGAATCAAATTCTTTCACCAAACCGGGCTTCTAGTGGAATATCTAAAACAAGCTCCAGAGGACAGTGATTGGGCTTCAATTTACAGAGAACTGCCTTGTGTATCGCACCGCTATGCCTTTGAAAGGGGTAACTTGTGTAAAGACATTTTCACTTGTGCAGGCAGACAGGAACGGATACCTTCATCGACAATGTTTGTTGTGAAGTCTTATATCAATAACTGGAATGAAAGCACAAAAGAATTCGTCAAGTCTATATTGGATGATAAAAGCTTCCATGTTGTAGCAAGGACAAGAGTAAACGAAAAAGTCAATGTTGATGATGTGCTTGCAAGACTGATGGCAAAGGATCAAGAACAGACTGATCACTTCGAACAAATAGTTGGGGTGGAAGTTGACTGGGTGCTGTCTGATGATTTAGAGAATCATATACATGACAAGAATGGAAAGTGGATCCATAGTCTGAAACATGGGCAATGGCGCATTATATCGAAAAAAATAAAAACCGACATGTGCCAATATGCCAAGGGAGTTGTGACAACTTATCAGCCAATTTCATTTTCTGTCACGAGTCTACACCCTTACCAAGCAATGGTGACCTACCAAGATATGAAAGCAGCAAGTGATTGGTTTGGTTTCGCCAAGATGCAAATCGCCCTCGCCAATTCTTTTTATCATGGATCAATACATCATCAAAGAGCAATGGAAATAATGACAAATTCTTCATTTCAAAAGCCAATTATTCATAAAAAAGTAGGTCAGAAAAAAATAAATTTGACCAAATCAAATGTCTCCTCCGTTGACGTGAAGTGGAATACGGGATGTGCTATTCCCAAGATTGGATGCCCTGTGGGAATCAGTGATCTTATATTTCTTCCACACAAAGTTGAGACTGCTCAATGGAATTGCTTCCGTGGTAATGTGAGAAACCTTCTGGCGGTTTTAAGCCAATCGAATGATGGCATTGAAGAGGGACTGTCTTCATTGACAAGGCGCGGAGATTTGGGATCTTGGAAGGGTAATCTTGTGCGTGAATTGTCGATGGTGTTTCAGGATGTTGGATACCATACCTTCTTGTTGCCAAATGAAATGGATTTCGAAAATCTGTCATATTATGCCCATTTGATGAAACTCCCAATGGTTGTTTCAATGAAAATGACCTTCAATGATGATGCAACAAAATATGGTCACGTAATCGGGCTGTGTCCCTACTTCTCCTCCGGCTGTTTTAAGCTGAATATATCCATAATTGAAGGTGCTCACCCCAAACTCCAAGCAATAGAATTTTCAAAGGAAAACATTCGGTGGTGCTGTGGTGATGAATCACAAACGAAATTTGGCGGATTTGCATTTTTTCCAGGAAAAGCACTCTCGAAAAGATTTCTTCACAATGTTGGCCAAAGAGTTAACAATGGATTGAAGATTGTTGTCTGCTTAGGGAAAAATGTCAATGTTTCCAAACATTACCAAGAACTTCGCCGTCGGAACATAGTGATGGGAGATGTGGAATATTATCGGAAAATGATCACTCCAACACGCAAGTCTGGGTCAAAGAATTCAATTGTATTATAATTGTTAATTCGATATTTAAGTTATATACAATTGTCACCTACTGTAAGCACTCTTCTATAGTCAGAATTTTCTTGTGTGGAGTTGGTAGTTCCAATAAACCGAATTCTGTACGAACACGCCAACTTCTACATGTGACTGTCCATAAACTGCTGTCCCCGTTGTGTCTCAGCATCAAAAAGTAATCTCTGCAATAATCTTTCAGTTCTGCACGATCACTGACAAAAAAATGATTGTGCCCCAGACTGGGTTTCGCGTACCACAAATTAAGACACCACTTTCCATCATTGTCATTAAAGATAACTGGGAAAAGTTTGATTCCCTTTCCAACCGATTCCTCAAAACAGATAAAAAGATCACCGCTCTCATCCACCAAACCACTGACAAATACCTCCTGATCTAATATCATTGTTGGTTCCTCGCAACTTCTTCTCTTAGAATAAACCTTGACATTTGTGGTCCTTGAGTATAATTTGCATTTGTCAAGGGGATTGTCCTGATTCAGATAATTCAATGTTTTTGTTCTCAGCAACCTCGCGAGTAAAGATAGAAGATGAGAGGTTTGGTATCGCATAGTTGATATCTCCGATTTTACACATCGGACAAATGCTTCGTCCTCTCCTTCCCAGATGCCACGTAATGACCCATACTTTTTGATGGTGGCAGGGCAATTGAGCAGACTGAAGATGTTTGATTGAGCAGCAAAGAATGGATCACAACAGGCTTCTTTTGAATGCTCAGAGAAGTCTTTACAGCAGGACAGGAACATCCGGATAAGATGGTCAACTCGATTGGTTGATATGAAAGCCATATCACAAAACATGTTGGAAACAAGACAAAACCAGACGACTCGCATGCGCTTGAAGGAAGCTATAACACGATTCAATTCAGTTGGGCACATGTCACCAAACATACCATCAATATCAGCAAACTGAAACAAGGATATCCTAGTGAATGCAAGGCAATGATCTGACTGCCAGCTTGCATGCCCAATGTCATTTTGTTTCTCTCCTGAAAATGACATTGGAAGACACCAGTCAATCGAAATCTTATTCAAGGCCTGCTGCCTACTACGCATTGGTTGAATGACTTGTTTCCAAAACTTCCCTTGGACAGTTTTCTTTCCGTTAAGAATAATATTTTTAGTTTGATCAATCAGTGATTTTTCTACGCCAAGAAAGCACAAGTGCATGGGCATTGATGGGAACATGTTGAGTTCGATGTGTAACTCCTTATAGCATTTGAAGATTGCAGGATATGACTCAGATTCCACTAATGACTCTCCTTTTCTAAGGGACTTTATCAGGCCATCTGCAAGCCCTCCACTTATTCCCAACACTTTCATGTATTTTGTCGTATATGACAATGCCCCCTGTTGCTGTCTGTTTTCTCTGTACCAAATCTCAAGATCTTGCAATGTATTGGCAATTAATTCAAATGTCAACTCCACATTACCAGCCTTCGTGAGGTCACCTCCTGGAGGGATTGGATATTTACTTCCGCGTTCAACCTTAGCCCACCAATCAGAGCAAACTTCACATGGTTCAAGGGCCACATTAACAGAATCCTTCAAAATGATCTCCATCCTTTGAAGCTGGCAATGCACACATGATGGAGTTCTCAACTTGTCATAGAGGCAAGAATATCCGGATCGCTTCGTGTAGATTCCATTTTGAGACATCCCCGTGTTGAAACATCTTTCTGGGTAATCATTGCTCACTAATTCCAACAAAGCAATAGTGGGGAAAACTTGTTTGTCCTTTCCCCAGTATCTCAGCCGCACCTGCCGTAGCTCCAATAATTCTTCCAACAGATTGACTAATATCTCTCGGACATTAAATGTCTTAAAGCAAAGAGCGAAGGGAAGAGTTTGGTCTTTTGGTCCCGTCAGTTTCACAGTGAACACTTGAAGACTATTGAATTTATTATTGCCTTTGACATTATGAGCCTCAAATCCATCAGACCAAACTCGAAGTATGACGACTCTCGTATCTTTGGGAATGTCAGGGTTGTTGATCATCATCTCCTTTACATCTCTATGAACATCTCGAAAGAACTCACAATGTTCTTGATCATCATGATCATTTTTTGAAAGATAACACATTCCATTCTCACATGCTATCCAATCTTCATCAAATCCTGCCCGATAGAAGTAGCAATCATAACCTAGAGCCAGAAAATGATTGAGAATCTGATTTGCTGGTATGTGGGCGTAAGAAATTACTCTATCTGTATCCTCAAATAATGTTTTGATTGAGGGAGTTGGCACGGGAAGGTTTTGTAATATGGAGTGGATTCCATCAAGATATTTTGCTCTAGCTTCTTTGTAGATTGTTACCCGAGGGGAATGTCGCAATTCAATTAGATGATGCGCCATCTCGTCTCGGACTCCCCGATGGACACGTTCGATAATTCCTTCGACAACGAATTCAGGGAGAGTAGCGTCCAGGGCAATGCGGACTTGTTTCTCCAGAGAGAGGAATAATATATTTTTGGTAGAATCAAAGAGTTCATCTTCTATAATTGTTGTGTGCTCTAACATGCTGCATATATTGATGGATTCATTTCGGCTTGAATTGTAGTGAATGATTGCAGATAGTAGGTGGAAGTACATTTCTTCATTGCTTAGACTATCAAATCCGGACTTCCGATTGTGATCAATCGTTGCTCGGAACACAATCCCCTTCAACCCAGTTCTATCGTTATGCTCGTTTATAAGAAAGCTTTGGCAAGCTGCAGACCAATCGTTCCCTTCGGTGAAAAACTCCTCTGCTACAAAAGTGGGCATCTCAAATATGTTGCCTTCATCTTGTTCAGTATCCAACCCTCCATGATCTGCCCCGAGCTCCCAACCTTCCTCCACGAATTGAATGTGCGTTGTTAAATCGTCAGCCCGGACAGGACTCTCACATAGGGTTTTCAATTCATCGTGATCCTCGGGTTCATGCATGACAAGGTTGTCTCCAGCGGTTTGAACATTAGCAGGGGCAAAGACTGGATGAGGCGCATTCGAACATTTACACCCGTTCTGTTTTATCATTTTGGCACTTCTGCTATTTATACGCCCACAGGATATACAAATAAAAAGTTGCCCCCTACGTTTATTTGTGCAACTTGTGCACATGACACGGAATATATGGCTTTGTAGATCTGGCGCGGGGACCCGCGATATCACTATTTCATCTGACGTTCTGAAGAGAGCATTCCTACAAGTTTTACATGTTATTCTTTTTTTCCGAAGGCTCTCAAATATTCTAATCCTCTCAGCGCTCATGGTTACCTGCACACAAATATTGTTCAATCTGTGGTGTCCTTCCCATAATATATGATGGATTGGTTACATTTGTATAATATGACCACATATAATACTAAATATAGATTCTAGGCACAGAGTTCTTGATCTATTTGATTCTCCATTTTGTCAGTGAAATCAAAAGGAATAAGCCACCATTCCATTTATTGTGATAAATGTGTTTTTCTTGTTCACATCTTTGAAACATCGATTGGATATGTACAAAGGAATCAATAAAGATCCCGATCATTTGAATGAACCAATTTTTTGCCTATAGTTGTACTTATAGTTCGGGTGCCTATAGTTGTGTTTACAATCCTGTATGCCAACTATAGGTCCCTAGAGTTGCAGTGATAGTTGAGCCCTCACAACTATAACCACAACTATTTCTTCGGTAGCAGTGTTGCATTAGTTGCCTACTCATCACTACAGGTATAATCAATGAAAATCCATTCTCAATATCTTAGGTGACGTCACTATTTTAGACTGTGCGTCATAGGATTTTCCTATGATTTTGTGAAATCTGGTATAGAATTTTACCATGCAAGTATCTAGTGT
>Ga0209174_10001392_pt1 | contig 17104 bp, 13 predicted proteins | sample JI91814BDNA_FD_187505 | JGI IMG/M metagenome (GOLD analysis project Ga0209174, IMG submission 187505) | Wastewater effluent complex algal communities from Wisconsin, to seasonally profile nutrient transformation and Carbon sequestration -... | ecosystem: Engineered > WWTP > Effluent > Algae...
CGAGTCGGCGCCCGCGGGGCCGGTGATCCGACGGGCCACCGCGCGCGATCTCGCGTCAGTGGTGGCCCTGCGGGCGCTGATGTTCACCGCACTGGGGGCGGGGGCGGAGGCCGTGGCCGACAATGCCTGGCAGGCCGCCGCCCACCGCTGGTTGCAGGTGCACCTGGGCAACCCGCGGGTCTACATCTGCGTCGCCGACCTCAACGGCTCCGCGGTCGCCTGCTCGATCGGCGAGGTCGTGGATCGCCCGCCGTCGCCGGCCAACCCGTCGGGGCGAGTCGGCATGCTGGGCAATGTCGCGACCTTCCCCGAATACCGGATGACCGGGCTCGGGCAGGCCTGCGTCGATGCGGTCATGGCGTGGTTCCGCGACGAGACCGATGTTTCCAGCGTCGAACTCTTCGCCACCCCCGAGGGCCGGCGCCGATATGCCGCGCACGGCTTCACCGAGCACGAGTTCCCCCAGCTCCGCGTCACGTTGGACCGGACGCCCCGGACCTAACCTCTGGTAGCAGCATTTAGGTGACGTCGAGCAGGGTCTACCCTGCTGGAGGTCATCTAACCTGTGCTGAGTGGCCGTGGTTGGTCGGCATCTCTACCGTTTGGCCGCGGCCTTGGCCAACTCCGCAGCAACCTCGGTTGCTTTGCCGTCCCTGAACTGGGCGCGTGTCCCGTCGAGACCGCCGTCGAATTGCTCGCCGCGGCCTAGCCGATCGCCGTCGTAGGCCATGATCGTGTCGCAGGACAAGGTATTCCACCCCGGACCGTCACCCGGTGGCATTTGTTGACCAGGGCGAGGTAGGAGTGGCCCACCATCAACCACGGGCACTCCGGCGACCTCATGGCTACCTCCCCGCTGCCGTCGAAGAGCCATCTGCCGCCTGCTAGCAGGGTTTAGGAACAGGGGCCGGCGCCACGAAGTTCTGCGCCGGGGCAGCGTCAGACCACGTCTTTGCTCGCCGAGCCGGGCCAGGAGATGACGCGCCAGTCCTCGTCGCCGGCCGGGCTCCGGAAGGGAGCAGATGCGGTGACGACGACATTGCGCCCGATGATGCCCTCATCAGCGGAATGTTCCTCGTCGTCAGGAGCCACCCGCACCGCACGCACGACGGTGAACGAGACGAGGTGATCGCCGTGTTCGGCCCACTGCGCGAGCGTTTCGGCGGCAAACCCCTCGTCCATCTCGACAACGGTGCCGCCCGGTCCGGTGACAGGGGCGACGGCATCCCCGGAGCAGCCGGTCAGCGCGAGCCCCACGGCACCGAGCAGGCATACGGCAGTCAGCCGGCGAACGCGCGCCACGTCGTCAATTGTGAGCGGGGACCGGCGGGGGTCACGCCCCACCGGTCCCCGCTGCACGTGTGCCGGAACGGCGCCGGTCAGTCCTTCTCGTCGTCGAGACGGATCGAGCTGGTCTGCTGAACCTGAACCAAGAACTCGTAGTTGCTCTTGGTCTTCTTGAGCCGGTCGATCAGCAACTCCACGGCCTGCTGCGCATCCAAAGCGGACATCACGCGGCGCAGCTTCCACATGATCTTCAGCTCTTCGGGGGCGAGCAGGATCTCTTCGCGGCGGGTGCCCGAGGGGTTGACGTCAACGGCCGGGAAGATGCGCCGGTCGGCGAGCTGGCGCGAGAGGCGCAACTCCATGTTTCCGGTGCCCTTGAACTCCTCGAAGATGACCTCGTCCATCTTTGAGCCGGTCTCCACGAGCGTGGTCGCGAGAATGGTCAGCGAGCCGCCGTTCTCGATATTGCGCGCGGCGCCGAAGAAGCGCTTCGGCGGGTAGAGCGCCGAGGAGTCGACACCACCGGAGAGGATGCGGCCACTCGCCGGGGCGGCGAGGTTATAGGCGCGGCCCAGGCGGGTGATGGAGTCGAGCAGCACGACGACGTCGTGACCCATCTCGACGAGTCGCTTGGCGCGCTCGATGGCGAGCTCGGCGACCGTGGTGTGGTCGTCGGCGGGCCGATCGAAGGTCGAGGCGATGACCTCACCCTTGACCGTGCGCTGCATGTCCGTGACCTCTTCGGGGCGCTCGTCGACGAGCACAACCATCAGGTGGGCCTCGGGATTGTTGGTGGTGATCGCATTGGCGATCGCCTGCAGGATCAGCGTCTTGCCGGCCTTGGGCGGGGAGACGATCAGGCCACGCTGCCCCTTGCCGATCGGGGCGACCAGGTCGATGATCCGGGTGGACAACTGGTTGGGCTCGGTCTCCAGGCGCAAGCGCTCCTGCGGGTAGAGCGGGGTCAGCTTGCCGAACTCCGGGCGGTGGTGCGCGGCGTCCGGCGTCATCCCGTTGACGGTGTCGAGACGCACCAGCGGGTTGTACTTTTGGCGCTGGTTGCGACTGCCCGCCTGCACGGTCTGGGCCTCCTCGCCGTCGCGCGGGGTCTTGACGGCACCGGTGACGGCATCGCCCTTGCGCAAGCCGTGGCGCTTGACCATCCCGAGCGGGACGTAGACATCATTCGGTCCGGGGAGGTACCCCGATGTGCGCACGAACGCGTAGTTGTCGAGGATGTCGAGGATGCCCGCGCACGGTGTTAGAACATCGTCGTCGGCAACCTGCGGCTCCGCGTCGAAGTCCCCGCCCGCGGGCTGACCGGGCATGCGACGCTTGTCGCGGTTGCGACCACGGTTGCGTCCGCGGCGGCGGCTGCCGGGCCCGTCCTCATCGTCATACCGGCCCTGTTGGCCCTGGTTCTGCTGCCCCTGCTGGGCGCCCTGCCGGCCTTGCTGGTCGCGGCTTTGCCCGTCGCGGTTCGGCTGGCCGTCGCTTTGGCGACCCTGGCCGTCGCGCTGCTGGGTGTCCTGTTGGCCGCGTTGGTTTTGCTCCCGGACGTCGCTCTGGCGCGCCTGGCCGTCGCGGCCCTGCTGGTCCTGTTGGCCGCGCTGCTCGCCCCGGTCGCGATACTGCTCCCGGTTGCGGTATGCCTGCTCGCGCCGGCCGCCGTCCACCGGCTCGCCCTCGCCGGTGCGCCCGTCCTCGCCGCTCTGGCTGTGTTCGCCCTGGCGACGAGAACCCTGGCTGCGGCGCTCGCTTTGGCGGTCCTCGCCCTGTCGGTCGGCAGCGTCACGACGAGTCTGGGCGTCGCGGCGCGACTCGGCATCACGGCCGTCCGATCGCGTCTCTGCGCGGTCCTGCTCACGCGACGCGCTGTCCTCGCGAGAGATCGTCTCGCGCTCGGCCGCGCCCTCGAGCCGCTCGGCCTGCGGGGCGCCTTCACCGCGAACACCGCGCACGACGCGGCGGTTGCCGGTGGCGGGGCGCTCGGTCGTGCCGGCGGAGGATGAGGGGGCGACGGGAGCGCCGGACTGCTTCGCCCTGATCACGTCGATGAGGTCACCCTTGCGCATCTTGGCGGTGCCGGAGATGCCCATGCTGCTGGCCAACCCCTGCAATTCGGCCAAACGCATTGCGGTGAGCGCGCCGGAGCGGCGCGGCTTCTCGCTCGTCGGTGCGGCGACGTCGAGAGTGGTTGTATCGGTCACGAAGGACCCTTTCCCTCGTCATGGGCGTTGTTCCGAGCGCGTCGGAAAGGGCCCTGGATTACGTTGCAGCCGTAGGAAATCCGGCTACCTGAGGAAGTCCCCTGCATCGTCCCGTGCCCATGTCGGCCCGAGGGCACACATGGGGGGCGATCATCAAGTGGATTGCATTCGCGAATCAAGAGCTCTGCGGCTTATGCGAGTTCGCTATTGCGGTAGCACTGTATCACCGCACTACCCCCCACAACGCAACCAGGATGTCGGGCATTCCCGCGTGCTGAGATGGTGGCACCCATCAGGGTACGGATGCCCGGACTTGCCTGGCCGCGGAATCCTGGATGAGCGTCTGCCGCTCCCGCGCCCTCCATGAGCCCTTCCTGACTCAAAAGGAGGCGGCAGCAAACCCGTGCCGATTCAGGACGGGATGTACCGCAAATCTGCCGGCGATTATCCGTTGGCTACGCGTCCGAGACCGCGGGTACGACGGTGATCCCGGAGGCGGCGAAACCCGGGTCGAGCACCTGCCAGGGCCCGCCGGCCAGGGCCAGGACCTCCGCCGGCGCCGTCGTCAAGGCCAATACCGATGGTCCGGCGCCGGAGATGACGGCCGCGTGCCCCGCGGCACGCATGCGGTCCACGAGGGCCATCGACGCGGAATACGACGGGCGGCGGGCTTCTTGGTGCAACCAATCACGGGTGGCAGGGAGCAAGAGCTCCGGGTCAGTGGTCAGCGCGTGCACGAGGAGGGCGGCGCGCGCGGAATTCGCCGCGGCATCGCGCAGGAGCACCTGGCTCGGCAGCACGGAGCGGGCGGTCGCAGTGCTCAGTTGAGTGTCGGGGCAGACGACGATCGGCCGCACGTCGGGGTGAGGAGTCAGGCATACCGTCCGCGTATGCGCGAGCGGCCCGGCCTCAGGCGCATCGTCCGGCCAACTCAGCGTCAGCCCGCCGTAGACGCTGGCCGAGGAGTTGTCCGGATGCCCCTCCATCTCGGCGGCGAGATCGTTGACGAAGGCGAGATCGATTGCCGCCGGCCCGCCCGCCGCGAGCGCGGCGAGGGCGCTCGCGGCGCCGATCCCGGAGACGATCGCCGTCGCGGACGACCCCAGTCCACGCCCGTGGGGGACGGCGTTGACGCAGGTCAGCGTCATACCGGCCGGGCGGTCGACGCCCAACGCGTCCAATCCGCGCAGCAGCGATCGGATGACCAGGTGGCGTTCGTCGGTGGGCACCGCACCGGCGCCCTCGCCGGTGGCGACGACGCGAAGGCCCGGCTCTTCGGTGACCGTCACCGTGCACCGGTCACGAATGTCCAGGCCCACGCCGATCGCGTCGAACCCGGGGCCGAGGTTGGCGCTGCTCGCCGGGACGGTGACCGTGACCGACCGCCCCGGCTCCCACATCGGGAGCGAGGGACTCACCCCTCCAGGCCGAGCGCCACGGCCGCGCTGTAGACGTCGACCGGGATGCGCGTGGGCGTGATCGACTGGCCGTCGACGCCCTTGAGAGCCCAGTCCGGGTCCTTCAGGCCATGACCCGTGACGGTGCACACGATGGTCGCGCCGCTGGGCACGCCCCCCGCCGCATGGACCTTGAGCAGGCCGGCGACACTGGCCGCGGACGCCGGCTCGACGAAGATGCCTTCCGTAGCAGACAGCAGCCGGTGGGCGGCGAGGATCTCGGCGTCGGTCACGGCCTCGATGCGCCCGCCCGAGTCGTCACGCGCCTCCTCGGCCTGCGTCCACGATGCGGGGTTGCCGATCCGAATGGCGGTCGCGATGGTCTCGGGCTCGTCGACCGGGTGGCCGAGCACGATGGGCGCCGCGCCCGCCGCCTGGAAGCCCCACATCTGCGGGCGCTTCGTCGCCGGACCGTCGGCGACGCTCGGAATCCCATGTCCCGCAACGTATTCGCGATAACCCTTCCAGTAGGCCGTGATGTTGCCGGCGTTGCCGACCGGCAGGCAGTGGATGTCCGGGGCATCTCCGAGCGCGTCGACAATCTCGAAGGACGCGGTCTTCTGGCCCTCGATGCGCGCCGGGTTGACCGAGTTGACGAGGTCGACTGGATAGACCTCGGCGAGCTTGCGGGCGACCGTCAGGCAGTCATCGAAGTTCCCTTCGACCTGCAGCAAGGTGGCGCCGTGGGCGATCGCCTGGGAGAGCTTGCCCATCGCGATCTTGCCGTCCGGGACCAGGACCGCACACGTCATACCGGCCTTGGTCGCATAGGCCGCGGCGCTCGCGCTGGTATTGCCGGTGCTCGCGCAGATCACCGCCTTGGCCCCGTGCTTGGCGGCCATCGAGATCGCGGTCGTCATGCCGCGGTCCTTGAAGGATCCGGTCGGGTTGAGCCCTTCGTACTTGACCAGGACTCGGGCATCGACGCGCGCCGAGAGCTTCTCGGCCTCGATCAGCGGCGTGCCGCCTTCGTGCAGGGTGACGACAGGGGCGCCGGCGAGCATCGGCAACCGGTCGGCATACTCGCGGATCACGCCACGCCACTGGTGGGCCATGGGTTCACGCTCCTTCGACACGCATGACGGAGACGACCTCGGCGACCGACGGCGAGGCCGCCAGTGCATCGACCGTCGCGGACAGGGCGGACTCGGTGGCCCGGTGGGTGACGACCACGAGATTGGCATGCGCCTGGCCGGTCGCGGAGTTGGCGCGGATGTGCTGCCGCACCGTCTCGATGGAGACGTCATGGGCGGCGAACGCCTGCGCCACCTGGGCGAGCACGCCCGGCCGGTCCTCGACGTCGAGACTGATGTGGTAGCGCGTCGTGGACGTCCCGATCCCGAGCACTGGCAGATCGGCGTATGCCGATTCCCCCGGCCCGCGGCCGCCCGCCACCCGGTGGCGAGCGACGGCCACCAGGTCACCCAGGACGGCCGAGGCGGTCGGGTCGCCGCCCGCGCCGCGGCCGTAGAACATCAACTGGCCGGCGGCCTGGGCCTCGACGAAGACGGCGTTGTAGGCGTCGCGCACCGAGGCCAGCGGGTGGCTGCGCGGGATCATCGCGGGGTGGACGCGCACATTGATGCCGTCCCCGTCGGGGCCGGTCGTGCGCTCGCAGATGGCAAGGAGTTTGACGACGCAGTCCATGGCCTTGGCGGCGGCGATATCGGCTGCCGTGACGTCACTGATGCCCTCGCGGAAGACGTCCGCACCACGGACCCGAGTGTGGAAGGCAAGCGAGGCAAGGATGGCGGCCTTGGCCGCAGCGTCGAAGCCCTCGACGTCGGCGGTCGGGTCGGCTTCGGCATAGCCGAGGGCCTGCGCCTGGGTGACGGTCTCCTCGAAACCGGCGCCGCTGGTGTCCATCTTGTCGAGCACGAAATTCGTTGTGCCGTTGACGATTCCGAGGACCTTGCGCACGTCGTCGCCGGCGAGCGACTCGCGGATCGGGCGCAGGATCGGGATGGCACCGGCGACCGCGGCCTCGTAGTAGAGGTCGACACCGGCGGCGTCGGCCGCGGCATACAGGGTCGGGCCGTCCTCGGCGAGGAGCGCCTTGTTGGCCGTGATGACCGACGCCCCGTGCGCCATCGCCGAGAGGAGCAGCTCGCGCGCCGGGTCGATGCCGCCGATGACCTCGATGACGATGTCGGCGCGGGTGACCAGTTCGGCGGCGTCGGTGGTGAAGGTGGCCGGGTCGACCGGCAGGTCGGTGCGGTCCTTGGCCGGGCGGCGCACGGCGATGCCGACCAGCTCGACGGGCGCGCCGACGCGGGCGCGCAGGTCGGCGGCATTCGTCACGAGCATGCGCGCGACGGCGGAGCCGACGACGCCGCAGCCGAGCAGGGCGACGCGGATGGGCTTGGCGGGTTCGTCAGTCATCGGGCACTCATCCCACATCCAGGGCTAGCAGGTCGTCGATGGTCTCGCGCCGCACCAGCACCCGGGCCTGGCCGTCGCGGACGGCGATCACGGGTGGGCGGGGCGTGTGGTTGTACTGATTGGACATGCTGCGGCAGTAGGCGCCGGTCCCCGGGACGACGAGCAGATCGCCGATGGCGAGGTCGTCGGGGAGGTATTCGTCCAGGACGACGATGTCGCCGCTCTCGCAGTGGCGGCCGACGACGCGCGCCAGGCGCGGGGCCGCGTCGGAGGACCGGGACCCGAGGGTGACCGAGTAGTCGGCTTCGTAGAGGGCCGGGCGGATGTTGTCGCTCATCCCGCCGTCGACGGAGACATACCGGCGCGAAAAGCCTTCGCCCAGGCCGACATCCTTGATCGTGCCGACTTCGTAGAGGGTCACGCCGGAGGGGCCGGCGATGGCGCGCCCGGGCTCGATGGAGACGCGCGGGGTGGCAGTCCCATCACCGGTGCCGATGGCCTTGAACTCGCGCTCGACGATGCCGGCGAGTTGTTCGGCGAGCTGCCCGGGGGCGAGGGGTGTGTGCTGCGAGGTATAGGCGATCCCGTAGCCGCCGCCGAGGTCGATCTCGGGCAGGTCCGCGCCCGTTGCGTGCACGACATCGGCGTGCAATTGCACGAGGCGGCGAGCGGCCAGTTCGAAGCCGGTGGTGTCGAAGATCTGGCTGCCGATGTGGGAGTGAAAACCCTTGAGCGACATGGTGTCCGGGTGCGCAACGACGCGATCCGCTGCTTCGCGGGCCACGCCGTCGGCGAGGCTGAAACCGAACTTCTGGTCCTCGTGACCGGTGGCGATGAACTCGTGCGTGTGCGCCTCGACGCCGACCGTCACCCGGATCATCACCGGCGCGACGACCCCGAGCTCGCGGGCGATGGTGTCGACGCGGACGATCTCGTCGAAGGAATCCAGCACGATCCTGCCGACGCCGTATTCGAGAGCACGGCGAATCTCGGAACTGGATTTGTTGTTGCCGTGCAAGGCGATTCGCTTACCGGGGAAGCCGGCACGGATCGCGACCGCGAGTTCGCCACCGGTGCAGACGTCGAGATTGAGACCCTCCTCGGCAACCCAGCGGGCGACCTCGGTGCACAGGAAGGCCTTGCCGGCGTAATACACATCGGCGCCACCGGTGAAGCTGTCGGCGAAGGCGTCGCGGAAGGCGCGGGCCCGGGCGCGGAAATCGGTCTCATCCAGCACATAGGCGGCCGTGCCGAACTCGCTTGCGAGAGAGACCACGTCGACGCCGCCGATGACAAGTCGGCCGACGGCGTCACGGCATACGGTCTCGGGCCACAGCTGCGGCAGCAGCTCCATGACATCGCGCGGATAGGGCAGCCAGATGGGCGGCCCGCCATAGCCTTCGGCGTGGAGGGCACCGGCCTCGTGTGCGCGCATCGGCTACATCCTCTCGGGGGCCGAAACACCAAGCAGCCCAAGGCCATTCGCGAGCACAACCCGGGTGGCGTCATTGAGCCAGAGGCGGGTGCGGTGCAGGTCGGTCACCGGCTCCTCGGCGTTGAGCGGGCGGACCCGGCAGGTGTCGTACCACTTGTGGAAGTGCGCGGCGAGGTCTTCGAGGTAGCGCGCGACCCGGTGCGGCTCGCGCATCGCGGCGGCCTGGCTGATCACGCGCGGGAAGTCGCCGAGAATCGCCAGGAGCGCGGCCTCGGTTGGGTCAGTCAGGAGCGCCGGGTCGAAACCTTCGCTGCGGTCGACACCGTCCTCGGCAGCCAGGCGGGCGACATTCGCCGTCCGTGCGTGGGCGTATTGGACGTAGTAGACGGGGTTGTCATTGCTGCGCTTGATCAGCAGGTCAAGGTCGATGTCGATGTTCGAGTCGCTGGAGCTGCGGGTCAAGGCATAGCGTGCGGCGTCGCGGCCAACGGCGTCGACGAGGTCATCGAGCACGACGACGGTGCCCATCCGCTTGCTCATGCGAACCGGCTGGCCATCCTTGACGAGGTTGACCATTTGACCGATGAGGATCTGCAGGTTGCGGCCTGGCTCGTCACCGAAGAGCGCGCACATCGCCATCATCCGGGCGACATAGCCATGGTGGTCAGCGCCCAGCATGATGATGCACTCATCGAAGCCGCGCTCGCGCTTGTCGAGGTAGTAGGCCAGGTCGCCAGAGATATAGGCGGGCTGGCCGTCGGATTTGATGACGACCCGGTCCTTGTCGTCCCCGTGCTCGCTGGTGCGCAGCCAGAGCGCACCGTCCTTGTCATACACGGCACCGAGTTCGCGCAGGCGCGCGATCGCCCGCTCCACGGCACCGCTGGCATGCAGGTCGTTCTCGTGGAAATAGACGTCGAAATCGACACCGAAGTCATGCAGCGTCGACTTGATATCCGCGAAGGCCATCTCGACCCCAATCGCCCGGAAGCGCTCCTGCGCCTCCTCGCGGGGTAGCTCGGTGATGCCCGGCTCGCTCGCGACGATTTCCGCCGCGGTCTCGGCGATGTAGCCACCCCCGTAGCCGTCCTCGGGTGCCGGCTCACCAAGGGCAGCGGCGAGGAGGCTACGGGCGAACCGGTCGATCTGGGCACCGTGGTCGTTGAAGTAGTACTCCCGGGTGACGTCGGCCCCGGTCGCTTCGAGGACCCGGGCGAGCGCGTCGCCCACGGCCGCCCACCGCGTGCCGCCGAGATGGATCGGCCCGGTCGGATTGGCTGAGACGAACTCCAAGTTGACCTTGACGCCCCACCCCTGGGTGCCCTGCCCGTATGCCGCCCCCTCCTCCACGATGGTGCGCGCGAGTTCGCCGGCGCTCGCCGCGTCCACGGTGATATTGAGGAAGCCGGGGCCAGCAACGTCGACGGCGGCGACGCCAGTGACGGGGGAGAGAGCGGCGGCGAGCTTGGCCGCGAGGTCGCGCGGCGGCATACCGGCAGGTTTGGCGAGCTGCATGGCGATATTGGTCGACCAGTCGCCGTGCCCCTGCTGGCGCGGGCGCTCGACGCGAAGGGTCTCGGGCACCTCGACGTTCAGCTCGCCGGCGGCGACGAGTTCGGCCAAGGCAGCGCGGATCGCGGCGGCCAGCTGTTCGGGGGTCACCGGGCGATTCTACGGAGGGCTCGGGGTGCCCACGAACCGCATTCTGGGCCGCGAGACTCGCCCGGTGGCCGCCTGGGAGGGTTATCGATGAGTGAAAATGTGGTCAGGACCGCGTTATCACTCATCGTTGAGGTGCCAGGCTCGGTGGATGCTGGCGATTCACGTCCGCCTGGCTGGGCCTGCTACCCTCAACCCTCGTTGTCGCCCCCGTAGCTCAGGGGATAGAGCACCGCCCTCCGGAGGCGGGAGCGCAGGTTCGAATCCTGCCGGGGGCACCGATAGGCCGGCATCCACGAGGAACGAGTGGAGCCGGCCTTCGGTGACTCCGGCAGAAGTAACAGGCGCCTGGAATGAAATGAGAGCGCCGACGGGGGCACGCGTGGGAGTCGAGTGAAGCACAAGTTACCCGAGCGTTACCCTGTCGATGGGGCTGAATCGGCCTCTCGACAGGGCTGAATCGGCCACTCCCACGCAGAGCGGGGGACCCAGACGGGGGATCAGGGCGCGCACATCATCGATTGCCGCGCGCAGCAGCGCCACCAGCCGCTCCGGCCCGTCCGGGATGGCAGCCTGGTGCAGGCCGATGGTGGCGGTGTGCACCATCAAGGGCGCGACCTTGCGCACCAGATGGCCCTGGTCGATCGAACACGCGCCGACCGCCTGGCGCCGCTTCACGGCCCAGTCGCGTTGCGCCGGAACCAGATCCAGCGCCGCGGCGATCTCGGCGCGAAGCCGGGCACCGCCCGGCGGCTCGGCCGTCACCACATACTGGTCGCACGACAGTGCCCCGGCGCTGAGCACGTGCTGAGCCTCCAGCGGTGCCACGGGGAGCGCCGCGACGGCCGCCCGCACGGCGACGGCCACTGCCAGGATCGGATCGCTCCCGTTCAAACCCACAACCTCAGGAATCAAGCCCACCAACTCGGCCCGTCGCTCGTCACCGACGAAGTCGTTGACGTCACGCGCCAGCGCCGCGAGCACCGGGTGGGTGCAGTCCGGATGATCGCTCCACCGCTCCCCCGCCAGATACGACGCGAACTCCATGAAGCACCCACCCGACCGAGGCGTGCGATGCCGCCCGGGCGAGAGCACGGGAACACCGATCGGGACATGCATTCGGAAAGCCACGGCCACCACCACCTGAAGCCATTGTCGCGCGCCGCGGCGGGTTTGCGCCAGGGAAAGCCCGGGTCAGTGCCGCTGTGACACGTCGATGACTTCGCCCACCAATATCTCCAGCACGTCCTCGAGGAAGATCACGCTCGTCGTGCGGCCCGCTTGATCAACCACGCGGGCCAGGTGCGAGCCCGAGCGCTGCATCGTCGCTAGGGCGTCCTCGACCTCGTCGGCCTCACCGACGGTTGCCAGGCGCCGGACGCGCTTGGCCGGGATGGGCACATCGTGCTCGGCCAAGTCGGCATACAGGATGTCCTTGAGGTGCACATAGCCGGTCAGCTCACCGGCGGCGTTGACCGTGGGGAAGCGGGAGAAGCCGTGCTTGGCGACCAGCCGCTCGATCTGCGCGGGCGTGGCGGACTCCGCCACGGTGACCAGGCGCGCGACCGGTACGCCCACGTCACGCGCGTCCTTGTCGGAGAATTCCAGGGCGGCCCCCAGCAGGTCGAACTGGTCCTCCTCCACCAGCCCCTCCCGGTGCGATTCGGCCACGATGTGGTGGACCTCCTCGGCCGTATAGGCGCTGGCCACTTCGTCTTTGGGTTCGATGCCCATCCGGCGCACGATCGCCTTGGACACCGTCTCCATGACGAAGATGAACGGCCGCAGCACGCGCGTGAGCCAATAGAGCGGCGGCACCAGGATCAGCGCAAAGCGTTCGGGCGAGGCGATCGAGAGGTTCTTCGGGATCATCTCCCCCACCACGACGTGCAGATAGACGACGATCAGCAGCGCGAGCGCCAGAGCCAGCCCACTGATCCCGGGCTCCGGCACGCCGAGGGAGTGCAAGGGCCCTTCGAGGGCGTGGTGCAGCGCGGCTTCCGAGATCGCACCCAGCAGGACCGAGCACAAGGTGATCCCGAGTTGCGCACACGCGAGCACGCTGCCCATGTGCTCGGACGCCTCGATGCAGGTCCGCGCGCGTCGGCTCCCCGCGTCGGCGAGGGGCTCCAACTGGCTGCGCCGCGCGGCCATGGCGGCGAACTCCGAGCCCACGAAGAAGGCGTTGAGCAGGAGCAGCACGATGGTGACCCAGGCGGCCGGGCTCATGTCCTCGCCCCTTCGTCCGCACCTTCGGCGGCATCCTCACCGTCGGCGGCATCCGCACCTTCGGCGGCCTCCGCACCGTCGGCGGCATCCGCACCGTCGGCGGCAGCCACATCGGCAACGGCCCCCTCGGGTGGCAGCGGGATCATGCGTAGCCGGTCCACCCGCCGGCCGTCCATATCCACGATGACGATCCGCCAGCCGGGCAGAAAGGTCTCGTCCCCGACGGCCGGCACCCGACCGAGGGCGGCCATCACATAACCGCCCACCGTCTCGTATGCCGGCCCGTCCGGCATGGGAGCGCCGACGCGCGTGCGCACCTCGTCCGGACGCCACATACCGGGCACGATCCAGGAGCCGTCCACCGTGCGGCGACCGGTCGTCTCCGACCGGTCGTGCTCATCGCCGACGTCGCCGACGATCTCTTCGATGACGTCCTCGAGGGTGACCACGCCGGAGGTGCCGCCGTATTCGTCGACGACGACCGCGAACTGCAAGCCGGCCTCGCGCAGGGTGTCCAGCAGCGGATCGAGCCGCAGGGTCTCGGGCACGACGACCGGGTCGACCATCAGCGCGGACACCGGAACCCCGGGGCGCCGGTCATACGGGACCGAGATCGCGGCCTTGACGTGGACGACGCCGTCGACGTCGTCCCAGTCGTCGGCGATCACCGGGAAGCGGGAGTGCCCGGTAGCCCGCGCGAGGGCGACGACATCGGCCGCCGACGCCGTACGTTCGATCGCGGACGCGCGCGAGCGGGGCGTCATGACATCGGCGGCCGTCTGCTCCTGAAGCGCAAGGACGCGGGTCACCAAACGTCCGGTGCTCTCATCCAGGGTCCCAGCAGCGACCGAGGACCGCACCATGGAGGCCAACTCCTGCGGTGTCCGAGCCGCGGACAGCTCCTCCTGCGGCTCGATGCCGACCGCCCGCAAGAAGGCATTGGCCGATCCGTTTAAGACAGCGATCAGCGGTTTGGCGATCAGCGCGAAGATGCGCACCGGTCGAGCCGCCTTCTTCGCGACCCGCAGCGGCGCGCTGATGCCGAGGAACTGCGGAACCAGTTCACCAACGATCATCGAGAAGAGCGTGGCAAGCACGAGCGCGAGCACGCTGCCGACGCGTCCGGCCATACCGACACTGACGCCCGCAGCCTCGAGCCCGCTGGTCAGCAGTGCACCCACCGACGGCTGGGTGATGAAACCGAGGATGAGGGTGGTCAAGGTGATGCCGACCTGCGCGGCCGACAACTGCGTCGACAACTGCTTCAGCGAGGCCAGCACCGACTCGGCTGCGCGATCGCCCTGGTCGACGGCCTTCTGGACGGTCGGACGGTCCAGGGCCACGAGCGAGAACTCAATGGCGACGAAGAGGGCCGTCCCCAAGGTGAGGGCAATTGCGGCAATCACCAGCAGCCACTCGCTCATAGTGCGGCCATGGTACCCAAGGATGCCTGGTTGAATGGGTGCGCACCACGGGGTGCGAGGACGGGGGCAGGGGCCCCGCATCGACCGGAAAGTTGACCCAGATGAGCGCGACCGCCGATGGCGGACGGATCGAGATCACCGATCTCACTAAGAGATTCGGTGACTTCGTTGCCGTCGACAACCTCAGTTTCAGCGTGGCACCGGGGCGGGTCACCGGCTTCCTCGGGCCCAATGGCGCCGGCAAGACCACCACGCTGCGGATCCTGCTCGGCCTGGTCAAGCCCACCGCAGGCACCGCCACCATCGGTGGCGTTTCGTATGCCGGGATCTCCACGCCGCTGACGACCGTCGGGTCCGCGCTCGAGGCCACCAACTTCCACCCCGGACGCTCGGGTCGCGACCACCTGCGCGTGCTCGCCGCCACCGCGGGCATACCGGATTCGCGGGTGGACGAGATGCTCGAACTCGTTGGCATCCCGGCCGCCGCCCGCCAGCGGGCGGGGGGCTACTCGATGGGCATGCGCCAGCGCCTCGGTCTGGCCGCCGCGATGCTGGGCGACCCGCAAGTGCTGATCCTCGACGAGCCCGCCAACGGCCTCGACCCCGAGGGCATCCGCTGGCTGCGCGGCTTCCTGCGCAGTCTCGCCGCCCAGGGCCGGACCATCCTGGTCTCCAGCCACATGCTGCAAGAGGTCGAGCAGACCGTCGACGACGTCGTGATCATCTCGAACGGCCGGCTCGTCCGGGCCGGGACCATCGAATCCCTGCACGGCCCGGTCACCGCGCTGGTGCGCACCTCGGACCCCGGCCGCCTCGCCGGCGCGCTCCGCGTCGCGGATGTGACGTCGACTCCGGGGGCCGACGGCAACTCACTCTCGGTGCAGACCGACGACCTGCGCCTCATCGGCGATGTCGCCCTGCGCGCCGGGCTGCCGATCTGGCAACTGCAGCCGCAGGCCAGCGACCTCGAAGAACTCTTCTTCGCCCTGACCGAGGGCCAGAACCGCAATCTCGGCGACGGGACCGCTCCCCAGGAGCAGGACGCGATCGCCGGCCAGGACGGGGGGAACGAAAAGTGATCGGCGCCATCCGCTCCGAGCTTCGGAAGGTCTTCAGCACCCGGTTGTGGTGGGGCATGGGGCTGGGTATGGCCCTGGTCGCCGCCTTGATCGCGATGGGCTTCGCCGCCCTGCTCGGCAACGCGAATATGGACAACGGCGACAACGGCGGCCAGGGCAACCCCTTCGCCAAACTGACCGTCGGCACCGCACAGCTGATCTACAACGCCGGCATCGTGCAGCAGATGTCGCTGCTCTTCCCGCTGGCCCTGGGGGTCATGCTGATCACCGGCGAATACCGGCACAAGACGATCAGCGCGACCTTCCTCTCTACCCCCAACCGGTGGGTCGTGATGATCTCGAAGATGATCGCCGTGGCCATCACCGGTGCTCTGTATGCCGTTGTCCACGCCGCCGCCAGCATCGCCGGCGCCGTGCCGATCATCAAATTCGTCAAGCACCAGCCGACCCTCCTCGGCGAACCGAAGGTGTGGGAGTCGCTCGGCATCGGCATCCTCGTCTTCGCCATCTGGATGCTCATCGGTTTCGGCGTCGGCATGCTGATCCGCAACCAGATCGCGGCTGTCCTGATCGCCGTCGGCTTCGCCTTCATCATCCAGACCGCCCTGTCCATCATCTTCACGGTCAAGCACTGGTATTCGGCGATGAAGTGGATCCCGGGCCAGCTGACCTCGAACATGCTCATCACCAGCGATCCCACGGCCGGTCAGAGCGTCGACCCTGCCGCCCAGGCTCAGTACTTCGATCACTGGTGGCAGGCCGGTCTCGTTCTCGTCCTGTATGCCGCCGTGCTCGCCATCAGCGGTGCCTTCCTGACCACTCGGCGCGATGTGACCTGACGTCGGCGCGCGGGCACCGCGGGAATCGGCCCACTCCTGGTGGCCCGGGTAGGCTGGACGGGTTGAAACAGTTCCGTCACCGCTGACGAGTGCGAAAGAGGCGTTACGGCCGTGCCCGACCCCAAGACTCCTGCCGACCCGATGGAAGCATTCGGACCCAACGAATGGCTCGTCGATGAGCTCTACGAGAGCTACCTGAAGGACCGGAACTCCGTCGACCGGGCCTGGTGGGACTTCTTCGCGACCTACCAGCCCGGGGATAATGGCACCTCGCAGAGCAATGGGCAGTCGCCCCCGGCCGCCGCACCGGCCCAGGCGCCCGCCGGAGCCCAGGCGCCCTCCGCGGCGGCCAAGCCGCCCACAGCTGCGGCGGCCCCCGCCGCGGCATCCCCCGCCGCGAGTCCGACAACGTCAACACCGGCTCCCGCACCCGCCGCACCCGTGGCCCCTGCCGCGAACGCCGCACCGCTCGCGCCGGCCCCAGCCCCTCGTAAAGCACCTGAGCGTCCAGCCCCGACCTCGCCCTCGGCCACCCCCCGCGACGCTGCGCCCAAGTCCCCCGCCGCCGCGACGGCAAGCACCGAGGTCAGCCCGATCCGCGGCGCCAGCGCACGCGTCGTGACCAATATGGAGAATTCGCTACAGGTCCCAACGGCGACCAGCGTGCGCAGCGTGCCCGCGAAGCTGCTGATCGACAACCGGGTCGTCATCAACAATCACCTCGCCCGCGCCCGCGGCGGCAAGGTCTCCTTCACCCACATCATCGGCTACGCCATGGTCAAGGCCCTGGCTCAGCTCCCGGCGATGAACAACAGCTTCACCAAGGTCGACGGCAAACCGGCCTTGTGCATTCCGGCCCACGTCAATCTCGGCATCGCGATCGACCTGGCCAAGGACGACGGCACCCGGCAGTTGCTCGTCCCCTCCATCAAGGCCGCCGAGAGCATGGACTTCTCGCACTTCTGGGCCGCCTACGAGTCCCTGATCAAGAAGGCCCGCGGCGGCAAGCTGACCATCGAGGACTTCCAAGGCACGACCATCAGCTTGACCAACCCCGGCACCATCGGCACGGTCAGTTCGGTTCCGCGGTTGATGCAAGGCCA
>Ga0209174_10001394_pt1 | contig 17093 bp, 15 predicted proteins | sample JI91814BDNA_FD_187505 | JGI IMG/M metagenome (GOLD analysis project Ga0209174, IMG submission 187505) | Wastewater effluent complex algal communities from Wisconsin, to seasonally profile nutrient transformation and Carbon sequestration -... | ecosystem: Engineered > WWTP > Effluent > Algae...
CCTCCTCCATCCTTCTCAACAAAGCCGGCGGCTATCGCATCCTCTCCATCGGCGCGATCGACGCGAAGAGCATCGACGCCCGCATCGAGCGCGTGGTCCTCTTTGTCTGCACGGGCAACACCTGCCGCAGCCCGATGGCCGAGGCGATCGCGCGTGGGCTGATCGAACGCCTGCCGCAGAACACGCCGCGCGTGCCGATGGTGGTCGCTTCCGCGGGCGTTGCAACGGCCAATGGCCTGCCGATCTCGACCGAGTCGCGCGAGACGCTCGAGCACTTCGGATTTCCCCCGCCGCCCCAGCGCTCACGCGAACTGACGCTCGAAATGGTCGAGCATGCCGATGCGGTGTTTGGAATGACCAATGAGCACGTCCGCGCGATCCTGCGCGGCGCGCCCGACGCCAAGAACAAGGTCTTCCTGCTCGACCCGTCGGGCGCGGACATTTCCGACCCCATCGGCGGCACGCTCGCCCAGTATCGCGACACGGCTCGCAAGATGCAGCCACTCATCGAGCAGCGCCTGAAAGAAATCGAAGCGGCGTCCTGACGCCCACGTTTGGAGGACCAGACCATGCGCATCGCACTCGGAGCAGACCACCGCGGAGCCGCCGCCATCGCCGCCCTCGTCGACAAACTCAAGCACGAGGGGCACGAAGTCACGCTCTGCGAGGACTGCCCCGGGCAGGTCTGTGATTATCCCGAGCGTGCCTACGCCGTCGCGAACATCGTCGCGAGCGGCAAGGCCGACGCGGGCATCCTGATCTGTGGCACTGGCATCGGCATGTCGATCGCCGCCAACAAGATCAAGGGCATCCGCGCCGCCGTCGTCCACGATGAACTCACCGCGCAACTGAGTAAGAGCCACAACGACGCGAACATCATCTGCATGTCCGCCGACCTGTTGGGCCAGCGCCTCATCGAGAAGATCGCGGAGGTATGGCTCGCCACCAAGTTCGAAGGCGGCCGCCACGCAAGGCGCATCCGCAAGGTCGCCGCGATCGAGAATGGCCTGAATCCGGCGAGCGTGACGGAGTAATGCGCAACAGGGCCGCGCCTTTGCGATTGCGGTTTGCGTAATCAGCGAGAGACTCTTCACGGCGCAGCCGTGGAGGTCAGTAGCCGTGGGTAGCCGCGCAGCGGCACCCACGGAGAACGATCCAGATCGACAAATGCACCGCGTAGCGGTGCAGGTTTCAACATCAGCGACACCATTCACCCGCACCGCTGCGCGGTGCCATCGGGAATGCCGTGCGTGTTCCGGGGGTGCGGCTGCGCCGCGACCCCCGGCTATTCAACTCCACCGCTTCGCGGTGATGACTTCGTCCCTCCGACGCGTACTAAACGTCACAGCACCTCACGGTCGCGGTTCTACACGCCCACGATGAGGTCCGCCGAATCGTGGCGCTCACGCACGCCAAGAGACCCCCGTCGTTCGTCCTCTCGCTCTTCCTTCAGCACCCCGCCTCGAAGTGGGTGAGGAAGTAGAGGAGGTCGTCGATCGTCACGGCGTTGTCGCGGGTGCCGGTGCTGGAGCCATTGTCGAGATCCGCGGCCATGTTGCCTGACTCGAAGGCGATGAGAAGGAAGAGGAGATCATCGATGGTAACGGCGCGGTCGCGCGTGCCGCCGTTGGAGAGGAGGCCGTCGTTGTCGAGGTCGGCGGGGCAGGGGGTGGGAACCGTCGCGACGAACCCCAGGATGCCCAAAGGCCCATTGCTCGTGTACCCGCCGAACGTGCGGCCATCGGCGGAGATCGACGTTACGAACTCGAGATTGATCCCTGCCGGAATCGTCACGCCATTGGCGGTCAGGTAATTGTCGAGGCGAATGGTGCCGGTGGAAGGGGTCCAAATGCCACCAAACATCTGGCCAAAGTCATTCTGGACAACTCCAACGACAACCGATCCATCGTCGTTTACCGCGAACGGCGTCATTCGGCTGTCAGGGATCGAAGAGGCCAGTTGAATAGGAGCGCCGTTAACCCACATCGTGGGCTGCAAGGTCGGACCGGAGCCGCCGACGATGATGTTGCCCGCGAAGTTGGTAGCACGCGCGATTGACGCGCCCGTTCCGCCCAGTGAGGGAAGGAACTGCATATCTCCCGCCCGCGTCCAAGTGAAGGCAGTAGGGCCGGTGCCCCAGTCGCCCACAACCACATTGCCATCGCCGCTGATCGCGTTCGCCCGCGAACCAGTAAACCCGATCGCTTGCATTCCGCCGCTCTGCGTCCAGCGGAATGCCTGCGAGGAGGTGCCCACGCCACGATCCAGCGTGCCCACCACGATCGAGCCATCGTGATTGGCGTCGGTGGCCATGGAACTGGTGAAGTTCTGGGTGGTGCCGAGGTTCTGATAGCCCCCGGCCGCCGACCAGCGGAATGCGGTCAGGCCGTCGGAGGAGGGCCCGCCACCCACGACGGTGAGGCCGTTGCCGGAGATGCCCTGCGCTCGCGTGTTCTGCGAGATGCTCAATCCGAAGTCGTCGCGGCCGGCTTCGGCCGTCCAAAAGAAACCCTGTGAGGAAGGGATGTACCCGGCCGCCGTTCTTCCGTCAGCCGAAAGGCCTTTGACGAAACTCAAACCGCCACCGACGAGCGCGAATGACTGCGCCATAGCCGACGTGGTCAAACCCGCCGTCGCGACGAAGATGGCCACCACACCCACCATCCGCGCACCACCACTACTGCTCCAACCCTTGGGCATCCTCCAAACGTGCGCCGCTTTCGCCGTTTCGCAAGCCGCCGCCGCCAGAATCTCGCCAACTCGTCCGTTTCACCGCCGCACCCTGCCGTCCGCGCCTCACGGCTATAAATAGTCCGTCCACCACGCCGCCCGACCGGAGCCACGGCCTTTGCCCAATCCTGACACAATCCAAACAAATAGTGCCGTCCTCACCGACCTGCCACCCGCGCAGATCGAGGGCAAGCCGTCCGACCGCGCGGGCGCAACCACCGGTGGCGTCGAGATTTCCTTCGTCCTTCCTTGTCTCAATGAAGCACGCACCCTCAAGGGGTGCATCGAGGCCTGCTTCGAGTGCATCAACACGCATGGCCTCAATGGCGAGGTCGTCATCAGCGACAATGGCTCGACCGATGGCTCGCAGGAGATCGCCGTCGCCTGCGGCGCGCGCCTCGTGCACGCGCCGGCCCGCGGATATGGCAACGCGCTGATGGCGGGCATCAACGCCGCGAAGGGCAAGTACTGCGTCATTGGTGATTCGGACCTCTCCTGCGACTATCGCGAGGCGATCCGCTTTGTCCCCAAACTGCGTGAGGGGTATGACCTCGTGATGGGCACGCGCTTCGGCGAAGGGACGATCCTCCCCGGCGCGATGCCATGGAAGAACCGCTACATCGGCAACCCGATCCTCTCGGGCATCGGGCGCTTCCTCTTTGGGTGCCCCGTGCGTGACTTCCACTGCGGCTATCGCGCGTTCACCAAGGACCTCTACTACTCCCTCAACCTCCAGACCACGGGGATGGAGTTCGCCAGCGAGATGGTCATCAAGGCGACGCTTAAGGGGAGCAAGATCACGCAGGTGCCGCTGACCCTGCACAAGGATGGCCGCGATCGCGCGCCGCACCTGCGCCCCTGGCGCGACGGATGGCGTCACCTCCGGTTCATGCTCATGCTCTCGCCCCGCTGGACGCTCTTCTTCCCGGGCGTGGCGCTCGTGCTGCTGGGGCTGATCCTTGGGGCGCTCACGGTCTTTGGAACCACGGTGGTTGCGGGCATTTCGCTCGACGTGCACACGCTTTTGGCCGCGAGTTTGTTCATTATCGTGGGCTATATGTGGATCACGACGGCGGCCGCCATGCGGATTTTCAGCCTCACCAGCGAGATCGGCCCCCCCGGGCCCGTCGTTGACAAGATGTTCAAGTACTTCACCCTCGAGCGCGGCCTGATCGCGGGGATCGCCACCACCATCGGCGGCGTCGCGACCATCGGCTGGCTCCTCTGGGTCTGGGCGAAGAAGGATTTCGGCCCACTCGACCTCCACAACACCATTCGCCCCATGATCACCGGCGCGACCCTCGTCGCCCTGGGCATGCAGACGGTGCTCATGTCCGTCATCTATAGCATGATGGGCATCCGCCACCGCTCGGGCATGGCGAAGTGAAGTTCCTCGATCGCAAACTCCGCGACATCCGCATCAACAAGGCGCGAGGGTTCCTCCGCCCCAGCGATCGCCTGCTCGACCTGGGCTGCTTCGATCGCACGCTGCTCGATCTCGCGCAGCACATGGTGAAGCGGGCGGCGGGGATCGATCCGCTCGCGGAGCCCTCCAAGGACGGCAAGATCGAAGTCCACAAGGGCTCGATCCCGGGCGATCATCCGTTCGGGCCGGGCGACTTTGACGCGATCACGATGCTCGCAGTGCTGGAGCACATCATGGACAAGGAGGCGCTCGCGAAGGAGTGCTTCCGTTTGCTCGCGCCCGGCGGCCGCGTGATCATCACCGTCCCCCACCCCTTCGTGGACACGATCCTCGCCGGACTCAAGAAGTTGCGACTCGTGGACGGGATGTCCCTCGAAGAGCACCACGCCTTTGACGTGCGCGAAACGCCGACGATCTTCGGGGCGGCGGGGTTTCGGCTGGCCAAGTCCGAATCGTTCGAGTTGGGACTCAATAAGTTGTTCGTCTTCGAGAAGCCGCGAACCTGGCCAGCACGGGTCGAGGTGAAACCCAGCGCGGCCGCACGGCCGGTGGGTTCGCAAACGAGCAGGCCGGCAGCCGAATCGGCGACACCTTCGTAAGTTGTTCATTGACAGGATTTTGCAGTCAATCCGGATGAACACGGAGTAGTTCTAGGGCACAGGAGTTGTTATTATCGGACTCTTGACTGAAAATCCACGGCCGTTGGGCGGAACAGGGCTATGTTTGTAAGGTCTAACATACGGGGTCGGTGGCCGCGGGGCGGCGGCCGAATGGAACAGGCCAGATAGTTCAGCGCTCCACAATGGAGCGCTTTGGAGGACAGCAATGGGAACGAATGCGATGCGTCTGTTGGCGGCGGTGGGAATGACGGCGTTGATGCTGGGCGCGTGCGCCTCGCCGCCACGGGGCGACAACAGCGGGCGGATCCCCATGGGCGACGGCACGCGGGCGGAATCGGGCTCGCGCCTGGTGACGACGCAGGAACTCAGCGAGTTCCGCGACGAGTCGGCGGTCCGGTTCGCCGAGGATTTCATGGAGTTGGACGAGTTCCAGGAGTTCCGGTCCACGGTCGTCTTTGGAGACATCGTGAACAAGACGGGGCTGGTGCCGACGGCGGACTTTGAGGCGTTCCGGACCGGCCTCCGCGCGAAGTTGATGGAGAGCAAGGCGGTTCGCAACAAGGTCCGCTGGATCGAGAGCAAGGCCCGCTGGGAAGACCTTCGCAAGAAGGAACTCGGCAACAGCAACGACCTGCTCCAGGAAGGCCCGGGCGCCGCGGGTGATCGCAAGTTGAACCCAGAGCACACCTACTTCCTGAACGCCGAGATGTACCGCGTCTCGCGTGGCGGGGATGCGATGCAGATGTACTCCCTCACGTTCAACCTGATGCGCGCGAGCGACAGCGAGATCGTGATCAACAAGACGTATGAGAGCAAGCGGATCCTGAACTGACGTCGATTGGGGGAGGCCGACCTCCCCCACTTTTGTCTCACGCCGTGGCGTGTGGCTTCGGTGCGGCGGGGGCCGCCGAGACCTTCCCCCAACCCCTACCTGCAAGGAAGGGGAGCCGGAGAAGAGCGAACATGAGTATGCGTCGATCATGGTGCGTGGTTGTTTCGGCGTGCGTAATGACGGCAACGATCGCCGGCTGTGGCACGCCGCCCAAGACGAGCACGCTCACGACGGAAGACCTCGAAGAGACCACGACGCAGATGGCGGCGCAGTTGGGCTCGTCTGACTTCCTCAAGGAGCGCACGGGCGACTCCGAGGCGATCGTCGTCGCGATCGACAAGGTGCAGAACCTGACGAGCGATCTGATCCCCGAGGGGCAGCAGTGGTTCATGCTGTCGCGCGTGCGCGATCAACTCGACGTCGGCACGCTGCGCAAGACGAGGAACGTGCGTTTCGTCATCCCGCAGCAGTTCCTGGAGAAGGCGAAGGCGAAAGGCACGATCGAGGGGGATTTGGTGCTCAAGCGAGAGCCGACGCATCAGATGTCGGCGACGTTTCGCTCGTTGACGAGAGCCGCAGGGAAGGATCGGACGGACGCGTACATCTGCGAGTATCGCATCACGGAGATCAAGACCGGCGCCTTGTCGTGGACGGGCGAGTACGCGTTCAAGCGCACGGCGTTTGGCAGGGCGTACGACTGATGAAGGCACTAAGCAATGGGCACTCGGCAATAGGCGAAGATCAAAGATAAGAAAGAGAGAACCCCACTCGGAGAGTGGGGGTACCAAGGGAAAGACGAAGCACAAGAAGGCATGTGGCAGCAGGCATGAGGCACGAGGCGAAGAGAACTTGGATCGCAAGAATGCGGCCCGCGTCGCGAGGTACAGCAATAGTGCTGCTCGCGGGTTCTCTTGGCGCGTGCGCGAGTGGACATGCGGACAATCGGACGATGGACGCGTTCGAGGCCGGGCGATTCGGGGAGGCCCGCGTGAGGCTTGAAGAGCGGCAGACCGACGATCGTGCGGATCGGTCGTACATCCTTGATCGGATGCGCCTCGAGATCGCGTGCCTCGCCGACGGCGATCCGTGGAGCGCCGAGATGCCCGCCAACGAGGCGTTCTCGATCCTGCGCGTGCAGGGGCTGAACGCGGATCGCACGACGAACGCGGTTGTCTTCAACGAGGGCGTCAAGATCTGGAAGGGTGAGCCTTTCGAGCAGGCGCTGTCGTATTGCTACATCGCGGTGCAGAAGGGGATGCTGGGCGAGTGGGACAACGCGCGGGCGGCGGCCTCTGGATCGCTCTTTCTCCTGCGCGACTTTGGCGACAACGAGAAGGGTGAGGAACTCTCAACTCTCGAGATCGCGCAGAACGCACAGAAGAATGGGGACGACTATCTCGACAAGGGCTACGCCGCGGTCAAGACGAACTTTGCATTCGGCTATCTTCTCAATGGCGTGGCGAACAAGGCCCTCGGGCGCGATGACGAGGCGAACGACAACTTTGCGGAAGCCGCCCGCGTGAATGCTGGGCTTGAAGCACTCTGCACGACGCTGCGCGATGGCACGTACAACACGGTGCTCGTAGTGGACGTGGGTGCGGGGCCTGCGAAGGTCGCGTATGGCCCGGACAACGCGCTCGCACGCTTCTCGCCACGCACGCCCAGCGATCAGCGCGGGCTCGAGGTGCTGTTCGAGGACGGCAACGCGGCGGCGGGAACGTATCCTCCCACGTGCGACGTCAACACGATGGCACTCGACCATATGTGGAACAACCTCGAGGACGTGCGCATCGCCAAAAGCACGCTCGGGCAGGCGCTCATGACGGGCGGATTGATCGCGGCGGCGACGGCGGATCGACGCCACGAGTCGCAAGCGTGGATCGGGCTGGGCGTGATGGTCGCGGGCGCGCTGATGCGCGCGGGGGCGGCGGCCGACACGCGGCACCTGGAGTTTCTGCCTCAGCGGATCTATCTCGTGCCCGTGAACATCACGCAGACGAACACGACGCTGACGCTCCAGGTGAATGGGGACGCGTCGACACGGATCGTGCTTCCCGCGCTGGACATGCCACGAGAGAAGATGCAGTTGCGATACGTGCGCGTGCCGTCGCGGACGTATGAGGGCGCGGGATCGTGGATGGCGTCGGGATTGGTGGTGTACGCGAACGACCAGTATGCGGGGCGCGTCGAGGGTGATGAGTTGCCCTACATCCTGGGCGGCACGTGCATGCAGAAGCCGAGCCAGACAACGCTCGCGAAGTATCAGAGCGCGGGACACCTGACGAACATGACCACGGTGGAACTTGAGAACCTGTACCGCGAAGAAGGGATCACCTTTGCCGTCGAGGACCAGAAGGGGCGCACCGTGCGGCACGTGCTCGAGGGCGGGACGTCCATGATCGAACCACTCGCGGGGACCGCTGGGTATGCAAGGCTCTTCTGTCAACGGCATGGCGAATATCGCGGGAAGAGCCAGATGTGGAAGGACGTGATGAAGTCGATCAGCCAAGGCGCGGCACCCGCGGTGGAGGCGTCGAGCACGGAGAGGAAGAAAGCGGATTAGTGATGCGACGACTTCGAGTCTCCACGCCCACGATGAGTCCGCGAATCGTGGCGCTTGGGAACCCACGAAGAACCTTCCCCCAACCCCTTCCTAGAAGGAAGGGGAGAAGAAGATGTGAAGACCGGGTGCTTGCGCACTTCGGCTCTGATAGGAAGAGAAAGAAGAAGGAGTTGGACATGAAGAGCGTGAAGATTGGCATGTTGGCGTTGGTGGGAGCGACTGCAATGGGAGTGGCGGGGTGCGCGAACACCGCGCCGCCAGTGCCCGCGAACGATCCGTATGGCGGGATGGGTATTCACATCACCGTGCAAGCGCCGCTGGATCGCTGGCTGCGCGTCGGGCAGTTGAACGTGAAGCGTGATGGGTTGATGGCGGTCGTGGTGCCCGTGCGTCTGGCGTACGACGATCCAAACGGCTACTACATCCAGTACAAGTTCACGTTCCTGGATCAATCGGGCAAGCCGATTGCGGCTCAGACGGAGTGGCGCCTGGAGCAGTTGGCGCCGCGCGTCGAGAAGATCCTGACGGGCACTGCTCTGGATTCCGCCGCGGATTGGCGACTTGAGATCAAGGCCGCAAAGGGTGGCGTGCACTAAAGCACGCATCGGCGGGATGGAACAGGTCGAACACGCCCGACACGGGCGAGAAAGCGAGCGAGGTCATGGCCGGTGGGATGAAGCGTTCGGTGGCTGGAATGGTGTCGGGCGTGATGGCAGCGAGTGTGTTGTCGATGGTTGCGGGTTCGGCCCAGGCGCAGGGCGGCCGCCTCCCCGATCCGCCGATGAGCAAGGAGGGCGTGCCGAGCATCGGGAAGATCGACAACTTCGACGCGTTCATCGCGGCGTATCAGCGGTCGAGCCGTCCGAGGTTGAACGTGTATGTCGACGTTGTCTCGCGCGAGGGGCAGCCCGTCGGCGGTGACATTGGTGACTTGGTGCGCCTGTCGAGCCGCGTGGAGGAGTTCTTTCGCCATCCCGATGTGGTGCTCGTGAACGCTGGCGCGCAGTCGCTCTTGAGCGCGAGGCAAGTCGTGGAACTGCGACGTGTGGACGAGTTGGAGGCGGCGCGCATGGTCGCATCGGCCGCGAAGGCGGACGTGGTTCTGTTCGTGCGCCTCGTGCAGCAGGAAGGGCGCCGCGATGGTTCGACGTACCTGGGCACCATGACGCTGGCGGACTTGCGACAGGGAACAACGTTGGGGCGGCACTCGTGGGAGATGACGCCCGAAGGTGGCGAGCGCTGGCAGTACACGTCGCAACGCATGGGCGAGTATGCAAAGGCGATCGCGCGCAAGGCCGCCCAGTACTACATCGAGGCATATCCCGCGACGAGCGCGACGCCAGCGACGGGCGCCGGCTCGGGCATAGAGGCATCGTCAACGCCGGTGGCATCGGCCCCCGCCGAGGCCGTCGGGGTGATGCGCCGATTCAGCGTCCTGCTCGTGGGCAATTATGAGGATGACACCCTCAGCGATTTCCGCGACTCGCTTCGCGGCATTCCCGGCGTTCGGCGTGACAGCGTGCTGCTCCGCGACGAAGATCGCGGCACTTCCAGCGCGGCGGCATCCTTCGAAATGATGTACGCCGGGGATTCGCTGGACCTTCGCACCCAGGTCCGTCGGGTCGCGATCGCGCAGATGGGCATGGAAGCAACCGTGATCGCGTCGCGCGAGGGATCGATCTCCGTAAAACTCGCGCCACTTGGATTGTCGGTGCGTGAGCGGGCACTCTCGGGCGGGCCCGAGACGGCTCGCAACGCCGACGAGCGCGCCATGCTCGCGTATCGCTACGACAAGGCCGGGTCGCCCAGCATCGCCGTCATGATGAACGAGGCGAGCGTCGAGGTCGAGGACGCGATCTTTATCGATCCGGGCACAACCAGCACCAGCGGCAGTGGTCTGCAGGCGGGCGATGGCGTGAACATCGTGATCGCCGATCGTGTGGGCGTGTCGGCGGATGGGCGGTCGGTACTCGATCACTATGAACAGGTGGCGACCGAACGCGATGAGATCGATCGGCGCAAGGAACGCCGGCAGGACGCCGCGATCGACACGATGTTCTTTGAGAACAAGGTGGTCGAGCGCCTGGTCCAACTGGGGCTCAAGCCCAGGGACATCTCCGCCGCCCAGGTCGAGATGGGCGACGATCTCAAAGCCAAGGCTTGGAAGGACCGCGAACTGGCGGCGGCCCTGGGCAAGAAGTCCGGCGCGGACGTAGTCCTCTCGGGCGTTGGGCGTCTCGTGCGAGATCGCGAGAGCGGCAAGGCGCTGCGGATTGTCTTCACGATGCGGGCGTACGAGTTGAATGGCGGGACGATCATTGGGGCGACGTCGATCAGCCGAGACGTCTCGACCGGGGATCGCTCGTTCAACCAATCGTTGGAGGAACTTTCGGCCGAGGCGACGGGCAAGTTGGTCGCCCAGATGTCCGACGCGTGGGCGCGCCAGGCCAGGAGCGTAGAGAAGGAAGCGACACCAGCCACGACCACAACACCGAAGGCCGACGCTTCGGAGGGATCCACTTCTGGCGGACCGCGGTAGAAGGCGCGAGTTATCAAGGCTCAGTTGAAAACCACACCCGCCCCTGCCTCACGGGGGCGGGTTTTCGTTGGTGGTCTTTGCTTTCTATGCTTGGGGCAATGACACGCCGACGACCACCCGCCAGCAAGCGTCCGATCTTTCGAGCCCGCCGCAAGAGGTCTGGGGGTGGATCGCCCGCCGTCCCGCCGCCACAAGGCGCGATCGTGCCCGCGCTCAAGGGTGTGCCCCCCGCGCCGAGTGCCGCGAAGCCGCTGGTTGGCGTGGTGATGGGCTCGCGGTCGGATTGGGAAACGATGCGTCACGCGTCGGAGATGCTGGACCAGTTGGGCGTGCCGCACGAGTGCTTTGTGGTGTCGGCCCATCGGACGCCTGATTGGTTGTTTGAGTACGCCGCGTCCGCCGAGGCACGCGGAATCAAGGTCATCATCGCTGGCGCGGGCGGGGCGGCACACCTTCCCGGCATGGTCGCGAGCAAGACGTCGCTGCCCGTGCTGGGTGTGCCGGTCGAGAGCCAGGCACTCAAGGGTTTGGACTCGCTTCTTTCGATCGTGCAGATGCCCGGGGGCGTGCCCGTCGGTGCGCTCGCGATCGGAAAGAGCGGCGCGGTGAACGCGGGGCTGCTGTCGGCGGCGATCGTGGGGCTTGGAACCGATCGGCAGAGTCGAGATATCCTCCGGCGTGTCAAGGACTTCCGAGCGAAGCAGACGCAAGGCGTCATGGATAATCGCGATCCACGCAAGGGTGATGCGAAGGCGTGAGTGATTCGAGTTCAGAGAAGCGAAGACCCTCCACGGAGTGGCGGGCCACCCAAAGACCACCCCAGCGGAGACACGTTGAATGCTCGTCGGAGTGCTTGGTGGCGGACAACTCGGACGAATGCTGGGCCTCGCGGGCGTCGCGATGGGCATGCGCTTCCGCTTCCTTGATCCTTCGCCAGATGCGCCAGCAAAGGACGTTGGCGAGTTGGTCGTTGGGAACTTCGACGATCCAGCCGCGCTCGATCTATTCTCGGCAGGCCTGGACGTTGCGACTTTCGAGTTCGAGAACGTCCCTTCGAGCGCGGTGCGGCATGTTGCCCAGCGCGTGACGATCCACCCGAACGCCGACGCTCTTGACGTGGCTCAGGATCGCGCGAGTGAGAAGCGGTACTTCGAGCAGGCGGGACTCGCCGTGCATCCGTGGGCGACCGTGGATGATCTCTCGTCGCTCGAAGCGGGCATCAAGACAGTGGGCCTTCCCGCGGTGCTCAAGACGCGTCGCGGCGGGTACGACGGCAAGGGGCAGGCCGTCATTCGCGCTACCACCGATACTGGCGCACAGGCGGGAAGCCTGTGCCACGCCTGGGAGTCCATCGGCAAACGCCCCGCGATCGTCGAGGCGATGGTGCCCTTCACCCGGGAACTCTCGATCATTGCGGCTCGCGGGCGCGACGGCTCGTTCGCGGCGTATCCGCTCGTGGAGAACGCACACGCAAAGGGAATCCTCCGCACTAGCATGGCTCCGGCGATAGGCGTCTCGCCAGCGATCGAGCGTTCGGCGCGTGAACACTGCCACACGCTCATGGAGAAGTTGAACTACGTCGGCGTGCTCGCGGTCGAGTTCTTTGAGCATGACGGACGATTGCTCGCCAACGAGATGGCACCCCGCGTGCACAATACCGGTCATTGGACGATCGAGGGGGCGGTGACAAGCCAGTTTGAGAATCACCTGCGCGCCGTGGCTGGTCTGCCTGTGGGCAGTTGCGCGCCACGCGGCACGAGCGTGATGCACAACATCATCGGCGGTGTGCCCGACAAGGCCGCTGTGCTGCGCGTGCCCGGAGCCCACCTGCACCTCTATGGCAAGGAACCGCGCGAGGCGCGAAAGATTGGGCACGTGACGGTGTGCGGCGATGACGCGAACGCGGTGTCTTTCGCGTCGAGCGAGATTGGGTCATTGGTAGCAGCCGCCGCACGAGGGTGAGCGATCGCTACGGCGCGGCGCCATTCGTGAAGGGAAAGAAACACCCGCCAATGACGGCGGGTGCGGCGATCACTCGTGGTTGTTGGTCGTGCTCAGCGAGGCGCCGGTTCTGCCTGGGGCGGCTTGACAGGCGCAGCCCCTTCACCAAACGGAGGCGCGTCCACCAGCGTAGCTGAGATCAGTTTCGGCGGGTTTACGGGCTTGCTGTTCTCACGGCCGTCCTGGATTGTCTCGACCTTGGTGAGCGCGACGATCACGTCCGCGCCGCTGACGGCTTCGCCATACGAGACGTAGTTTCCATCGAGGAAACTCGTGCCGCTGCGGCTGAAGCACACAAAGAACTGCGAGCCCGCAGTGTTGGGATCGTTGGTCCGCGCCATTGAGAGGACGCCGAAGTCGTGCGGGAGTTTGGAGTTCTCGAAGTCGATGTTGAAGCCGGGCCCGCCGCTGCCCGTGCCCGTGGGGTCGCCACACTGGGCCATGAACCCGTTCGCAGCGACGATGCGGTGGAAGATGATGTCGGTGTAGAACCCGCCCTTGACGAGATCCATCATGCTCCAGCAGGTGTTTGGCGCGTGATCGGGGCGGAGGCGGAACTTCACTTCGCCCAGCGACGTTTTGAACAAAACGTGCTTTTCGGGGTATGCGCGAACGCCAGACATACCTTGTCCATCAGGGTTGCCACGGAAGACAACACGCCGACCGTCACTTGAAGCGACCGACGGGTTCTTCAACGGTTGCAGCACCACGGGCGAGCCGATCTTCTTCTCCCCCACTACCAACTGCGCGTACTGCAGGTTGGTCGTGAGTTTCCAGAAGTCGGGAAAGACCTTGGCGAGGTCGACTGCTCCCGCTACCACCGGCGCGCTCGCGGTCGGCTCGGCACCTTGTGGGGCAAACAACTTGATCGATGCCTCGCCCTTGACATCAGCAGGGATCGTGACGGTCATCGGGACCGTCCGATCAATGCCGTAGTACGTGCGATCGGGCGTCACCTGCGCCTGGGCGACGGCGACGAGCATGGAAGACGCGAGGACGGGGAGGACGGCGTGCCAAAGTGTGTGTGTCATGCGAAATCGTACCACCACCAATCGCCAAAGGTGGCGGATCCTTTTCAACCAATGCTGTTGGAACAGGCTGCGCGGCGACGGAGTTGTTGAGCCACGTCAGGGAGGGGAGTTCGGCTCTGCGGAGGTCGTATCAAACTCATCGAATGCACGCCATGCCTCGGCGATCCGGGCGTTATTGGCGGCGGTGTTGTCCTTAGAATCCGGCAGCGCGTCCTGCACCTCGCGACGGTTATCTGCGAACCACTCGGCGGACAGGTCGGCACGGAAAATGTTCAGGCCTTCTTTGTGGTTCAGTTCGAGCCGGGTCTGCATCGCGTCCGCGAGAATGGCGGACGAGGGGGGCTCGATGTCGTAGAGCATGTTGGTGAACTTGCGACTCGCCGTCGGGCCATAGCCACGATAATGGTAGTTGCCGGCGATCTCCTGTACGCCCGCCGCCCAAGTGGCGGCGAATCTGGAAAACGCATTGTCGCCCTTGTGGGACGGGCAGTAGAAGACGCGCGGCGCGTTGGTGTATTGCTGGTCGTGCAGATGACCCAAGCCATCCCAGCCACCCGAAACGAGCTTTGGATCGCCCGGTGCGACACGCAGAGCGATCATGCGAGTGAGTTCGGAGTTTGCCTCACCCGTGATCATGGAAGAGGTCGTGCCGCCAAAGAGGCTCTGATCCAGGAACACGCTTGATGGCAAACGCCCGTCATGATCGTTGGCGTACATCACGATGCCGAGACCGATCTGCCGCACGTTGGAACGGCACGCGACCCGGCGGGCCGCTTCGTGCGCTGAGGTAATGGACGGAAGCATGATGCCGATGAGGATGGCCATCACTGCGATGGACACGAGGAGATCAATCAGCGTGAACGCCGATCGCGCACGCAACCCCTGTCCCACGTTGTAGCCGCGCGCGTTCACTCGGCAGCACCCCTGGATCAGACGGGCACCCTCACACGAGGTCACCATCTGTTCCTTCGACACAACCACCATACCACTCTTTGAAAGTTGCAACAAGCCCGGACAGAACTCAAATCTGCATGTTCGTGTTATAGTAGGATTCGCGCTCGATCCACACAGTTGACTGCCAGATTGTTATCGGGCGTTCAACGTGAGTCTTGGCCACAGCAGCACTGTCGTAAGTCGCTGTAAAGACGTATGCTGTGCGGATCCGTCGGGGTCGGAGGCCGTATAGGCATTTGTCGCCAGCCGCGTGGAGGTTGGGGACATGCCGGGGTTTTCCGCCCGAGGATCGGACTGGGGCACCATGGCAAGTCGGCGAAGTGGAATTGACGCGGCGGACAAGGCGTTGATGCGGCGTGTAGCCGACAACGAGGAGGCCGCTCTCACCGAGTTGTACGACCGCTTCAGTTCGCTGGTGTTTCGAATGGCATTGCAGTCAATGCCGACGCGGGCGGAAGCGGAGGATGCGGTTCAGGAGGTCTTTGTTCGATTGTGGCGGACGGCGGGTCGATATGACGAAAACCGGGCGGCACTCGTCACCTGGGTCATGCTGATCTCGCGAAGGCATCTTGTGGATAAGTTGAGACGGCAGCGGGCACGAATCAAGCCCACGTCGCTCGATCAGCCCCAAGCGAGCAGTGCTCCCGACACAAAGATCGAAACTTCGCGGATGGAGCGGGAAGAGCGGCTGGAAACACTGATGAAGCGCATCGAAGCGTTGCCAGAGTTGCAAAGAACGGTCGTGACAAGGGCGTATCTGGGTGGACAGACATTGAGGCAGATTGGTGACGAGTTGGGAACGCCTTTGGGAACGATTAAGTCGGCGCTTAGTAGGGCTCTCGTGCGGCTGCGGGAACGGACGGGTGAGGAGTTGATGCCATGACGTTGCAGGAGATGCTTGAAGCCGTCCAGTTGGACGCACTTGGAATGCTCGAAGGTGAAGACCTTCGTGCGTTCGAAGAGGCGTTCGCATCGGCGAACCCGGCCATTCAGGCTCAGGTCCGCGCCGAGCAGGAGCGAGCCGTTCGAGCGACCATGAACTTTTCTGACGCCGTGCCCCCTGCGTACCTGAAGGAACGCGTGCTCGGTGCGATTCAGGCCGAGATTCTTGCTGATGCGGCTGGCACCGACGCCTCCATGACCGACAGCGGGCTGGGGCGTGAGATCGAGGCTGCGGGCGTTGTCGGACGGATCGGATCGAAGAAGTCGCCTCGTGTTTCCCCGGCGTGGCGTGCGTCCTCTCTTGGCTTTGCGACTGCGGCGGCCGTGCTGCTCGCGGCATTCTTCTCCGTTTCGCGCCAGATGGACTCCCTCCAGGAGCGGGCCAACAACGAGGGCGTGCTCCAGCAGTTCAGCAAGGCCTTTGGCGGCGAGACCTATGACGAGGCCCTCTTCGGCAAGAATGTCACGCGCTTCGCGTTTGACGCTGCCCCGGGCGTGAACACTGCGGCAGCGGCGTCCATCTTCCTTCTGCCCGACGCGAACGAGGCTCGCCTTTTCGTCAAGAACCTGGCGACCACAGCGAATCAGAGCGTTCGAGTGGTGCTGCTCGAAGCGGACGGCTCCATCAAGTCCGAACTCGCCGAGTTCGCCATGAACGCCAAGATTGGGACCGCGAATCTCACGCATGAAGTAGTGAAGGGCCAGCGCCTGGCTATCGCGATCGCCACGATCGGCACAGCGGCGACAGTCGCGGACGTCCGCCTGATCGTCAAGACCGCGTGATTGTCTCGACAACCGAAGATTGAACCAAACCCGGGCTCGTGCCCGGGTTTTTCGTTGGCCACTTTCGGGTTGGCATACTCCCGACCACTCGGCGGACCTTGCCAGTGCGTACAAAGAAAGCGCCCCGTCCGAACTTGGACGGGGCGTTGTGTTTCTGCCACGCGGAACTGTCGATCAGGCCTTGATCGGTGCACCGAAGATCGCTTCGAGCAACTGCTGATCCGAGAGTGAGTCGGGACGGATCATGCCGGTGATCTTGCGCCGGGGAATCGAGGCTTCGTACTCGGACAGGCCAATCGCGCGAATGCTCGTCAACGCCTCGCGGGCGGCGTTGAGGTCCTTGAGCGCTTGCACTTCCGTCGTGCTCGCGGTGGGACCGCGATTTTCGAGGAACGCGCGGAAACCGACGCCTGAGGGACTGACTGCCTGGACCGCGTAGGTCTCCCACGCGCGGGCGAGAGAGGCCTTGATGTCCGCCGTGCGATCACGCATGACAGGGTTGCCCGACGCATCGACGATCGGATTGCCGTTGGAGTCAATCTCTGGTTTGCTGATGAGGGCTCGGTAGGCGTCGATCGCGCGCTGGGCGGCGGGAGCCGAGAGGCGATTGGTTGCGATGCGATAGTCGTCGGCGAGGAAGCCGGAACGCGGGCGGACATCGTCGTAGGTCGC
>Ga0209174_10001397_pt1 | contig 17069 bp, 15 predicted proteins | sample JI91814BDNA_FD_187505 | JGI IMG/M metagenome (GOLD analysis project Ga0209174, IMG submission 187505) | Wastewater effluent complex algal communities from Wisconsin, to seasonally profile nutrient transformation and Carbon sequestration -... | ecosystem: Engineered > WWTP > Effluent > Algae...
AAAGCACAACGAAAAAACCCCTGAAACCTTTCGGAATCAGGGGCTTATATCTTGGGGCGACATACCGGGTTCGAACCGGTGACCACTGGAATCACAATCCAGATACAGCATCATTACCGCTTGTGACTGCTTATCCACTACAAGCGCAAACCCTTGCCAACAAAGGGATACGAGCCTTACTATCCATCCAGATGTCACACCAAACCCTTACCTTTTTCTGGTGACTGCTTGGTGACTGTAGTGACAGAGTGGTGACAGGAATAGGGCAATGGCAAAAATCACAAAGACATTCGTGGATGGCTGCACACCAGCCGACAAGGACCGGATCGAATGGGATGACGACCTGAAGGGCTTCGGCATCAAAGTGTTCGTAACGGGCACCAAGTCATTCATTTTCGATTACCGCAACCCTGAGGGCACGAAGCGCCGCGTAACCATCGGCAAGCTATCGACTGCGCTTACGCCAGACCAAGCGCGCAAGCGCGCCATAGAGCTTTATCGGCAGGTGCTCAACGGCGGAGATCCTATGAGCGAGGTTCGAAAGCGGCGTGAAGCATGGACGGTTGATCAGCTTCTTGACGCGTACCTTGCCAGCCCTGCATTCGCAGACAAGGCCGACTCAACCCGCCCCATCGACATAGGTCGAATCAATCACCACCTTCGTCCGCTACTAGGCAATCGCTTCGCCGACCAGATCACACCTGACGACATCAAGCGCGCCCGCACGGCGATTACCGCAGGAAAGACCGCCGCCATGGTGAAAACCAAGTCTCGCGGTTTGGCGAGGGTCACGGGCGGAGCAGGTACGGCGGACAAAGCCGTTTTGGCCCTTCGTGCGGCCTACACATGGGCAATCGATCAAGGGCATTTGACCGAAAACCCCGCAGCACGAATCAAGGTTGCGCAATCCGGCGAGCGCGACACCATCATCGATGACGCAGAAGTCTACGCGCGCCTGTTCGCTACGGTCGAAAAGATGGAGAACGAGAAGCGCATCCGTTCCGCTGTCGCCGATGCAATCCGGCTGATTGCCCTGACCGGCGCCCGCCGTGGGGAGGCGTCAAGACTCATCTGGAAGTGGGTAGACATGAAGGCCCGTCAAATCGTCCTGCCCCCAAAGTCGCACAAGACCGGGCACAAGACAGGGAAGGCACGCATCATCTCGCTGCCCACGGCGGCCTTGGAGATCATCGCCCGGCAACCGGCTGGCGAGCCTGACGCCTACGTTTTCAAGCCGGCAAAAGGTCGCGGCCCGCTCGCGCTTGCAAAGCCGTGGGAGAAGGTCCGTCAAGAAGCGGAACTGCCCCAGAACATCGGCCTTCACGGACTCAGGCACTCCGTTGGATCGCACATGGCAATGAACGGCGCATCTTTGAATGAAATCATGGAGATCCTAGGGCACCGCCAAGCATCCACCTCAATGCGCTACATCCACTTCGCTGAAAAGGCCCGGAGCACGCTAGGCGAGCGCGCCGCATCGGTCGCAGTTGCAGGACTTACGGACTCAACACAGAAAGCGGATGTGGTTCCGCTGAAAAAGGACAAGAACGCCGCCTAACCTACGTCAACGGAAATTGACCTAAACGAGCGAGCCGCAGCAGAGCGGATCTCTGAATGGATCTCACATATCGGCACAACAGTCGATTCTCAGATCATCAAGAAATATCTCGATATGATCCCCGAGGTAATCCAGCGACGCAGCAAATAGTCGAAATCAGAAATCGGGATTTCCAGACCTGAGTTTTACTGTACTTAGGGGGGAGGTTTGTACGCTTCGCATCCATACCGCACGAAGAAATCTAATACTTCAACGCGGGATTACTGAGGATGCGAACCGTGCAGCAGAAAAGCCTACCCAATTCGACAGAAAAATTCCTAGACCGCCCTGAAGCCGCCGACTACCTAACAAGTCGCGGCTTTCAAATCAGCAAGAACACCCTTCAAAAATATGTAACGGTCGGCGGAGGCCCAATCTACCGACGCTTTGGAAAACGCGCGGTCTATCTGGCGTCCGATCTCGACGAATGGGTGCTCGGCAAGCTCTCTTCTCCCCGTTGCTCGTCATCTGCAATCTGACGAGAGGGCGCCATGACGACCGACAAAAAGGCCAGCCCCAGAAGGGATGATGGCCAACGAAACACGCCAGCCGACTGCAACACCCCTCCCGACAGCCTGCGTGGCTGGCTTGATCCCGCCAAATCTGCACGAATCAATCGCAAGCAGAAGCGCGGATGGCAACAAAAAGGGGGTGAATAATGGGACGCTCAATCAACACCACCGGCCCCGCCGCTGCGATGCAATGGCCCTGCCAACCAGGGCGCAAGCTGCCGCCCTTTGGCAAAGTGCTTGCCGATGCGGTCCTGCGTGGCCTGCAACCCAAGGGCCGGCAGGCAATGGTCTATCTCGACTGCTGGCCGCCGCAGAATCCCCCATTTGGCCCGGCGCTGGCCTGCCCGTGGGATGCGGAGCCGGCCTTCTACGATTGGCGAATCCTGGCTGGCCTCGACGTGCTGCTGAAGGTTCCCACGCCCTGCAATGGCGAGCGCCTGCGCCGGCTGCTGGCGGAACTGATCGCCTGCAAGCCCCGCCGGCTGATCGTCGTTCGCAGTGTGGCGCCACACGTTGAATTCATCGTGTCCGCTGGCCGTGGTGTGGAGGTGCAACCATGAGTGCCGTATTTGAGCCGATGGAAGCCGACACCCTCGACGCCCGCGCCGACATGCTGCCGGAGCTGGCGCCGGAGCCGTGGGGCGATCCGCTGCCGCTGGCGGCGAAGATCGAGCGAGAACCGTATCCGCTGGACGCACTCCCGGAAACGGTCCGCGCTGCGGTGGAAGAGGTCGGCGCATTCATCAAGGCACCCTTGCCGCTAGTGGCATCGTCGGCCCTGTCCGCTCTGTCCCTGGCTATCCAGTCACACGTGGACGTCAAGCGCGCGGAAAAGCTGCAAGGCCCAGTCGGACTATTCCTGTTGACCATCGCGGATTCTGGCGAGCGCAAATCAACGTGTGACGGTTTTTTCGGTACGGCTATTCGCGAATATGAAGCTCAGCAAGCCGAGGACAGCAAAGGGCCGATGAAGGATTACGCGGCGGCGCTGGCGTCATGGGAGACAAAGCGCGCAGGCATCAAGGACAACATGCGCCAGCTTGCAAAGGCGAAGAAATCGACCGTCGAAGATGAATCCCGCCTGCGCGATCTTGAGCACGCCAAGCCCGAGCCGCCGAAAGTTCCGAGGCTGATCTATGGCGACGTGACGCCCGAAGCTCTCGGCTATCAGGTGGCGAAGGTCTGGCCGTCGGCGGGCATCGTATCGAGTGAGGCCGGCGCAGTGCTAGGGGCGCATGGCATGGGCAACGAATCAGCCATGCGCAACATGGCGCTGTTGAACCAGTTATGGGACGGGGCAACGGTATCGAGCGAGCGGCGAACGGTGGAATCCTGGACTGCGCGCGGTGCACGACTGACCATCGCCCTACAGGTGCAGGAGGCGACCCTGCGAGAGTTTTTCAATAAGTCCGGCACTTTGGCTCGCGGGACGGGCTTTCTTGCCCGGTTCCTGATCGCGTGGCCCGAATCGACTCAGGGCACACGGTTTTTCTCCGAGGCGCCTACAAGCTGGCCGCACCTCGCATTGTTCAATCAGCGGATGGCGAAGATTCTCGCCCAACCGGCACCAATTGATGATGACGGCGGACTCACGCCGGCAGTGCTGGGGCTGACACCGGATGCGAAAGCGGCCTGGATCGAATTTCACGATGCAATCGAGGGTGAACTTGCGAGTGGTGGAGACCTTCACGACGTGCGCGACGTCGCGTCGAAGATCGCAGACAACGCGGCAAGACTGGCCGGGCTGTTCCACGCCTTTGAGTCCGGTATCGGTGGAGCCGTCGGGCTGGATGCTTTCGAGTCAGCCAGTCGGATCGTAGCGTGGCATTTGTCGGAGTCGCGGCGCTTCTTTGGAGAGCTTGCGCTACCGCTGGAACTAGCGGACGCATCGCGGCTGGATGGCTGGCTAATTGCGCATTGCCGAGAGAAACGGACGCTCTTCGTCGCCAAGAACCACGTCCGCCAGCATGGCCCGCTTCGTCACGGTGCCAGACTCGACGGCGCGATCAACGAACTTGCCCAGCTTGAACGCCTACGACTGGTAAAAGAAGGCAGGCGGCTAACCATCCAGATCAATCCAGCGATAGCGGGGCTTGCGTCATGAGCCTGTCCGCACTGATCCGAAAACGAGAGGCTTCAAGTGCTGCTACTGCTATTCCTGCTATTTCAGCTATTCAAAAGACGGGGACGACAGCAACAGTAGCAAGAATAGCAACTATAGCAGTAGCAACCACAAGGGTCGGCACGACCTCACCTGTCTGGCTGATCCACCGCCCGGACCGCCAGCCCGCTGAGGTGCATTTCTGGCCCCCGGCAACGCTGGCCGAAGTCCTGGCGAGCTATCCGGCGGCGACCGAAGCCGAAGTCCTGGCCGACCATCCAGACGCCCGCCAAAGCACACGGCAAAGCGCGCTGAAACCGGCGGAAAAATCGGCGCTGAAACCGGCGCCGCGATCCTGCTGCACCTGCCAACACCTGCACCGCCCCGGCCTGTCAGATGGGCACTGCGGCGGGCGGGATGATCTGCCCCCCGCCTACACTGCCGGGCACACGCTTCGACGCCTGCCGGATGATGGCGGGGCATCCTGCGCGGCTTGGGATGGATGGACATGACCGCGAGGTGAATCAAGAACCGCCGATTCCCTGCGTACGGCGCTGCGTACCGGCGGTTAGTGAGGCCTGAGTTAGCGGGGTCGGTTAGCGCCGAATCCGCCGGTTAATGGTTTGGTTAATGCAGAATCGGCGGTTTAGCCGGCGAGCTTTGGATGAGGTGAATGCTAAAAAACGCTGCCCACTGGCGAATCGTGGAGGCCGGAAAAGCGCACATCAAGGCGCACAGGCTGAGCAGCAGGAGTCGCGCGGGGAGGGAATATCCCTGCCGGCATCTCGACACCGGATGCCGTCAAATTCGCCTCCCGCCACACAAGAGGCGGTACGCTGCTAACAAGGGCTTGGCAGTAGAGCCTACAGAGCTATTTAATACCCATCGGGTTATGGCATTGCAGGCACATCCCAAAGTTGCCGGGATTGATGGCTCCACACTTAGAGCACACAACTTTCCCTTTGCGAGCCTTCCAATAACTTTCGGTGAAGGACCGAAACGAAGGGAACGAGGAAAAAACCTTAGATACGCCTTGGTCGTTTTTAACAGTGTATTGACCATGAACCGCAGTAACTACAAGTCCATTTTTCTTCAGCGGGAAAAAATACATTGAATCATGGAACCCATCCTCATGCATGAATCCGAGTTCGTTCAATTCATCCCATTTTAAAAACTGTTTTATTTCGTTTGGAAAAACTAGCTCTCTAACATCGCCAAGAGTGTTAGTTAGTGACCAACTCATGCCGCACTCTTCAACCGAAATGCCATGTCTTTTGAGGGCGGCGAGTCCTTGCTCTCGTATCTGGCTGCGTTCACCGCCTTGGCTCTCTTTTCTGCTGACGGGCCGAACACTTTCTAGGAGTCCGAAACGGCCTTTGATCTTGTGGATGACTAGCGCTGAATCAAGATCTGGTCCGAGAATACGTACCGCTTCATTTAGCGCTCGCGCGGCATCTCTGCGATCAGCATTTATCAAAACTTGCGCAAAATCAATAATCTCTGGCTTGCTGCCAAAATAATTACTTAGAAATTCTCGATGCAAAACGATTGCTATTTTTCTTCTATTTTGGAACTCACGCCGATCAAGCATGAGAAGCCGAAACATAAACGCTAGGCGTTTCGACGTTTTGGCGAGGTTGGACTCCAATCCGTCCAAGTCTGGATAGTATTCAAGAGCAACCATCCAGTCTTGATTAACTTGGCTCGTTCCTTCGTCCGCAGTCGTATCACCCGAGTCAAAACTACCCTGCTCTGATGACTCATTCAAATTAACCCGCTCGTCGTAAAGCTTTCTCTTCTCCGTGTCTGACAGTACTGCATATGCTTCTGCAATCTCTGCCATCCGACGATTGGCTTCCTCAAGAGGCCCTGCGTACTTGTCCGGGTGGTATCGTTGAGCTAAAGCCTTGTAGGCTGCACGGACAACGACATCCTCGGCCTGTGAGGTGATCCCAAGTGTTGCATAGTGGTTCTTCATATTCAGCCCGTTTGCTCAGCCGGAAGTTGCCATTTGCATGGATTGTGGTCGAGTTTGCGTGCTTGTTCAACAACGCTTGATGCAAACAGCCAATGGTTGCGATGACCTACTGCGAGCACAACGAGAAATTCCGAACGATGAATGCTGCGACGCAGGAGGCCTTAAAGTGGGCTTGCTCTGCCGCTGCTCGCGAGATTAAACAGTTTACCGAGTTGCTTTGGGAGATGCGTGGCGCCAAAAAGGAGGATGCGAACTCCTGACCTACTCCCTAGCCACTTTTCGACGTAACAGTGCAAACGCCCCTAAACCAACACCCATCAACGTCATGGTTTCGGGCTCGGGGACACCACTGCCACTTGGCGAGATGGATATGTTCATGAGGTTACCCGCGTGGCTATACCCAAACTGTGCGTGCACCTCTAAGAATAGATTTACACCTTGGTCATGAATTTCAATAGAAACCCCTTGCCACCGGTCGTCCATCTGAGGCGTATAAGCCCAAGTTTGATCGAAGCTCAGCGCCAAATTCATCGGATGAACCACTGAGGACACAGCTTGACTCACGTTGATGAATTTCCCATCAGCCCCTAGATAGCTTAGTAACAGGCCAACGGAATCGGCAGGATTGCTACCAACCCCTTGCGTAAGGGCGTTGTTAACGGCGTAGCTCCCATACTGATTTTCGGCGACGAAAGTCTTCGTGAGATTGTTCAGACTCAAGCTAACAGAGAATGGCACGCCACCTCCATAGCCAGTTCGTAGAGACAGATCAGAGTCCTGATAGGGAAACATGCCGGGGTCGAAGGTTGTCACAAGCGTAAAGACTTGCCCGGACAAATCAGCGTTTCCGCCAGCGAAGAAGGAGCCAAGACTGTCACGACCTGTGCCAACGACTCCCGTCGTCGTGACACTCCAAGCGAGGGCTTGCGTCGAGAACAGGGAGGCTGACACTGCCGCACTGGCGATAACTGTGCGGGCAAGGTTGAGTTTCATGAGGCGGGCACCAGGCAAACACTCGTAAGCACCGAGCTATCAGTAAAAACACCAAACTGCCTCACCGCGTTTTTTCGGGGCTTGGTGACAGTGTGGTGACAGCGACTCTTGCGAACAGGAAAAATTAGGAGCAAAAGCACAACGAAAAAACCCCTGAAACCTTTCGGAATCAGGGGCTTATATCTTGGGGCGACATACCGGGTTCGAACCGGTGACCACTGGAATCACAATCCAGTGCTCTACCAACTGAGCTAATGCCGCCACTGCGGGTTATCGACTTGCGTCGCCAACCGTAAAACTTTTGTCAGAGCCTGCCCGACAGGAATCGAACCTGTAACCCCCGGCTTAGAAGGCCGGTGCTCTATCCAGTTGAGCTACGGGCAGATTGCCGCGGGCACGGGATGAAGCCTTGGTCGGGGTGGAGAGATTCGAACTCCCGACATCTTGCTCCCAAAGCAAGCGCGCTACCGGACTGCGCTACACCCCGAGAGCCGCGAATATTACGCATCTCGTTTTCACTCGTCAAACGTTTTCGCAAAAAATCTTTGACCCCGACAAAAACCGGACAGGAACAGCAGAATTTTGCTCTGTTTGTGTGAAGCCGCATGGTCCGTCAGCTTTGAGCCTGCTACAAAAACCTTTCAGGCGTCGATAATACCGCCCGATGGTTTCCCGTTCCGCCGCCTCGCTGCTTCGCATAGCAGCCCTTCCCCTATTGCTGGCCGCCGGCGGCATTCTCGCGCCTGCAGCCCTTGCAGGGCCGGCGAGCTCGCCTGAAAACCTGGGCATCGCCGGCGCAGCGTCACCTTATCTGCTGACCGTGGGTGGCGGACTGGCCGGACTGCTGCTCGGGCTCCTGCTCAGGCGCCGCCCTCCCGCCCCCCTCGCGCCGCGGCCGACGCCCGGTGAAAGCCATTCGGAGCCCCCGGCCCCATGGCGGGATTTTATGGAGCTTTCTGCCGACTGGCCGTGGGAAACCGACGCCACGATGCGTTTCGTGGCGATCCCCGACGCCCCGACTGCGCCCAGCATTGCGCCGGCGGATGCCCCGGGCCGGACCTGGGAAGAAGTCATCATCCCGGAGCTCCCCACTGATTTTGCGATTGCCCACCGGGACACCCTCAGCCGCCACGGGCCGATCACCGTCACCCTGACCCGCCGCAGCGCCACCGGCGAAGTGCGCTATCTGGAAATTCGCGGCCGCCCGGTGTTCGATGCCTCGGGCCACTTCCAGGGTTATCGCGGCATCGGACGCGAGGTTACCGACCGGGCCCGCCTCAGCGCCGATCTCGAGCGCAACGAGGAGCGCATCCACGCGCTGATCGCCTACAGCACCGACGGCTACTGGGAGCAGGACGCCAACCTGCACTACACCGCCATCACGGCCAGCTCGGGCCACCTGGCCGACCTCGCTGCCGAAGATGCCATCGGCGCCCGACGCTGGGAGTTGCCGGGCGAGTCGCCCGACGAAGCGCCGTGGGCCGAACACATCGCCCAGCTCAAACAGATCGAACCGTTTTCCAACCTGGTGTTCTGCCGCCAGGATCGCAACGGCCGTGCGGTGTGGCTGAGCGAATCGGGGATTCCGGTATTCGACCAACGCGGGGTTTTTGCCGGCTACTGCGGCACGACCCGCAACATCACCGATAAAGTCGTGGCCCACGACCGGCTCCAGCGGGATGAAGCGCTGTTCAGGACGCTCTTTGAAAGCCTGCCGGTCAACGCCGGGCGCATTTCGGCGGACGAACGCTGGCTGCAGCTGAATGAACCCCTGTCCGGCTTTCTCGGTCAGGCGCCCGGGGCCCTGGTCGGCACGCCCATCGACGCGGTCATGGCGCCCGAGGATGCCGCCGCCGGCAAGGCCCTGCGGGCGCGCTGCCTGGCCGGCGAGCTCGATCGCTTCAGCCGCGAAGTGCGCTACCACGGCGCCGACGACAGCACGCTGTGGTGCCGCGAGTCCGTCCGCCTGATTCCCGGCAACGACGATGTGGCGCCGTCCTTCGCCGTCGTGATCGAAGACATCTCGGCCATCCGCGACACCCTCGACGACCGCCGCACCGGTGAAGAGCGCTATCGCCAGCTTTTCGACCTCTCGCCCGAAGCCACGCTGGTGTGCATCGACGGCCGCATCCACCTGTCCAACGCCGCCAGCCGCCGGCTCTTCGCCGCCGACGAACAACGTCCGCTGGAAGGCATCGAGCTGCTGTCGCTGGTCCACCCGGACGACCGGGCCATGGAAGCGGCGCGACTCGAACAGTTCAGCGCCAACCCGCAGCAGGCCGCCCTCGCCCCGCTTCCGCTGCGTTACCTGCGCCTCGACGGCGAACCGATCAACGCCGAAGCCACCGGCGTGCGCATGCACTTCGACGGCCGTCCGGCCGTACTTTATGCACTGCGCGACGTGGCCCGCTGGCTGTCGGCCGAACAGGTGCTGCGCGAGAGCCGGGCCATGTACCGGGACGTGGTCGAATCGGTCAACGAAATTCTCTTCCAGACCGACGCCGACGGACGCGTCACCTTCCTCAACCGCGCCTGGCGTCACACCACCGGCTTCGACGGGCGCCTGACGATCGGCCAGAACCTGCTCGATTTCGTCGCCGACGACGACCGTGGCCGCGTCGACCAGCACCTGCGCGGCATCCGCGAAGGCTTCGACGAGATCACCCAGTTTGAATTCCGCCTGCGCACCCATTCCGCCGGGCCACGCTGGGTCGAAGCGACGATCCGCCCGCTGCGTGACACCTACGATCACGTCGTCGGCAGCTCGGGCACCCTTGACGACATCACCACGCGCAAGAAGGCCGAGCAATCCCAGCACGACCTGAACCGCGAGCTGGAAGCCCGCGTGCGGGTGCGCACCGCCGAACTCGAGGCCTCCAACCGGGAGCTGGAAGCCTTCTCCTACTCGGTTTCCCACGATTTGCGTGCGCCACTCCGGGCCATCGACGGCTTCGCCCAGATCGTTGCCGAAGACTACGCCCCGCGCCTCGACGAAACCGGCCGCGAATACCTCCAGCGCATCCGCGTAGCCACCCAGAAGATGGCCCGCCTCATCGACGATCTCATCGACCTCGCCCGCCTGACCCGCCAGGCCATGAAACGCGAGCAGGTAAACCTCAGCCAGATCGTCGAACAGATTCTCTCCGAACTGCGCCTGGAAGACCCCGCCCGGCTCGTCGAGATCCACGTTGAGCCCAGGCTGATCGCCGCTGCCGACCGGGCGCTGATCCGCGTCGCCCTCGAAAACCTGCTGCGCAACGCCTGGAAATTCACCAGCCGCCGCGAAGTGGCGCAGATCCGCTTCCACGCCGAAATGCGCGACCGGCAGATCGTCTACTGCGTCAGCGACAACGGCGCGGGCTTCGACATGAGCTTCGCGTCAAAGCTCTTCCTGCCCTTCCACCGCCTGCACGGCATCAGCGAATTTGCCGGCACCGGCATCGGCCTGGCCACCGTTCAGCGGGTCATCCAGCGCCATGAAGGGCGCGTATGGGCGCAGTCCGTACCCGACGAAGGCGCCAGCTTCTTCTTCACCCTGAGCCATTGAACAAACGCTCCGGCTGCTGCGCCGCCGCCAAAACATCGCGCTCGAGCAACGCACTGAATACTCAAGACTTGATATAAGTCACACGCTGCGTTGTGCATCGCAATATATCGGCACATCTGCCCATCCCTGGCGGCATTCTTGCGAGTTAAAATTGCGGAAACTCCGGCCGATAAGCATTCCGTCGCCACAGCACGCGACCCCGTTGCTCAGACGAGCCGCCCACACAGCACCTACCGAGCATTCACCATGAACGAACAACACTACCTCACCCCCCTCTTCGAACCCCGCTCGGTCGCCATCGTCGGCGCCACCGAACGGGAACATTCCCTGGGCAACGTGCTCGTCCGCAACATGTTGGAGGCGGGGTTCAAAGGTAAGTTGTTCGCCGTCAATCCCAAGTACGACCAGGTGTTCGGCGTGCCCTGTTACAAGAGCGTCGAGGACATTCCCCAGCGCCTCGATCTGGTGGTCATCACCACCAAGGCCGACCGCGTCCCGGCCGTTGTCGATGCCTGCGGCCGCGCCGGCACCAAGGCCGCCGTGGTGATCCCGTCCGGCTTCGCCGATGCCGGCCCGCGCGGCAAGATGCTCGAAAAGAACACCGTCGAGAACGCCCGCCGCCACCGCATCCGCCTGCTCGGCCCCAACTGTCTCGGCGTGCTGCGCCCGGAGCTCGGGCTCAACGCCAGCTTCGCCCGCGGCGGCGCAATCAAGGGCTCCATCGGCCTGATCTCCCAGTCCGGCGCCCTCTGTTCGGCCATCCTCGACTGGGCACGTCCCAACAACGTCGGCTTCTCCTCGGTCATATCCCTGGGCACCTCGGTGGACGTGGATTTCGGTGAAGCCCTCGAATACATGGTGTCTGACTCGCGCACCGAAAGCATTTTCCTGTACGTCGAAGGCATCAAGGACGCGCGCCGCTTCGTCAGCGCGCTGCGCGCTGCGGCCCGCGTCAAGCCGGTGCTGCTGATCAAGGTCGGTCGTCACCCGGTCGGCTCCCGCGCGGCCCACCTGCATTCGGGCGCACAGGTTGGCGAAGATTCCGTGTTCGACGCCGCCCTGCGTCGCGCCGGCGTGATCCGCCTGTACAACCTGGGCCAGTTGTTCGCCGCCGCCAACGCGCTGTTCTCCCACTTCCGTCCGCGCGGCAACCACCTGGCAATCATCACCAACGGCGGCGGCCCGGGTGTCATGGCGGCCGACCGCGCCGCCGACCTGCGCATTCCGCTGGCCCAGCTCGCCGACACCACCATCGCCAAGCTGAACGAAGTCCTGCCGCCCACCTGGTCCCACGGCAACCCGATCGACATCATCGGAGACGCCGACCCCGAGCGTTACCGCAAAACTCTGGATATCGTGCTGGCCGACGAAAACGTCGAAGGCGTGCTCACCATGCTGTGCCCGCAGGCCATGACCTCGCCCACCGAGGTGGCCCAGCAGGTCATCGAGGCCGAGCGCAGCGCCGACAAGCCGATCTTCACCTGCTGGATGGGCGAAGAGCACGTCCGCGAAGGCCGCCAGTTGTTCGAGGCTGCCGGCATCCCGACTTTCCGCACCCCCGAGCCGGCGGTCGAGCTGTTCGGCCACATTTCGGCCTATTACCGCAATCAGAAGCTGCTCGTCCAGACGCCCTCGTCGCTGTCCTCGCACCTCAATCCGCCCTCGGTGGAAAGTGCCCGCCTGGTCATCGAAACCGCCCTTTCCGAGCGCCGCAAGAACCTCAACGAAATGGAATCCAAGGCGCTGCTGGCAGCCTTCCGGATTCCCATCGCGCAAACCGTCGTGGCCCGCTCGGCCACCGAAGCGATGGTGCTGGCCGAAGAGCTCGGCCTGCCGGTGGCCATGAAGATCGACTCGCCGTCGATCACCCACAAGGCCGACACCGGCGGCGTGCGCCTCAATCTCAACGGGCTCGCCGCAGTGCGCTCGGCCTACCAGGAAATCCTGGAAGACGTTAAGCGGAAGCGCCCGGACGCGGTCATCAACGGCGTCGCCATCGAGCCGATGGTCATCAAGCCCTACGGCCGCGAGCTGATGGTCGGCGCGGTGCGCGACCCGATCTTCGGGCCGGTGATCACCTTCGGCGAAGGCGGTGCCCACGTCGAGATCCAGGCCGACCGCGCCGTCGCCCTGCCGCCGCTGAACAACTACCTCGTTCAGGATCTGATCAAGTCCACCCGCGTCGCGACCCTCCTCGGCGAATACCGCAACATGCCGCCGATCAACATGGACTCGCTCGAGTTCGTGCTGCTGCGCATCTCCGAAATGGTGTGTGAGCTGCCGTGGATCCGCTCGATCGACATCAACCCGCTGATCGTGGATGAAAGCGGCGCGGTGGCGGTGGACGCCAGCATCATCGTGGACAACATCGCCCCCACGGCGGACCGCTACGACCACATGGCGATCCACCCCTACCCGTCGCACCTGATCACCAAGCTCTCGATGCCCGAAGGCGAGATCATCGTGCGCCCGATCAAGCCCGAGGACGCCGAGCTGGAAATCGACTTCGTGCGCAAGCTGTCGCCCGAAACCAAATACCTGCGCTTCATGAACACCATGCGCGAACTGCCGCCGGCCATGGTGGCCCGCCTCACCCAGATCGACTACGACCGGGAAATGGCCTTCGTCGCCACCAAGGAAGAGGATGGCCAGGAAGTGGAAATCGGCGTGGCCCGCTACGCCGTGAATCCGGACGGCGAAACCTGTGAGTTCGCCATCGTCGTCGCCGAGGACTGGCAGCACCGCGGTCTCGCCCGGCGCCTGATGGGCGTGCTCATCGAAACCGCCCGCAACCGTGGCCTCAACGCCATGACCGGCATCTTCCTGTCGAACAACGACCGCATGCTGAAGTTCGTCAGCAGCCTCGGTTTCATCCTGTCCAACGACCCGGAGGACAACACCATCAAGCACGGCATCCTCACCCTGCAAGGCTGAGATGAACGACACCGGCACGCCCCTTGTGCGCTGCGCCTGGTGCGGAGAATCGCCCCTGTACCAGGCCTACCACGACACCGAATGGGGCGTGCCGCTGCACGACGACCGGGCGCTCTTCGAACTGCTCACGCTCGAAGGCGCCCAGGCCGGGCTGTCGTGGATCACCGTCCTTAAAAAACGCGAAAACTACCGCGCAGCCTTCGCCGGCTTCGATCCGGCACTCGTGGCACAATTCGGTGACGCCGAAACCGCCGCGCTGCTGGTCAATCCCGGCATCGTGCGCAACCGGCTCAAGATCGCCTCGACGATCGGCAACGCCCGGGCCTTCCTGGCCATTCAGGCCGAGTTCGGCAGTTTCGACGCCTGGCTGTGGAATTTCGTCGATGGCCGGCCCATCCAGCACACGCCCGCCAGCATCCGTGAAGTCCAGGCCAGCACCCTGCTCTCAGACACGCTCAGCAAGGCGCTCAAGAAGCGCGGTTTCCGTTTCGTCGGCAGCACCATCTGCTACGCCTTCCTGCAAGCGGCCGGCCTGGTGAACGATCACACCACCGACTGCTTCCGCCATGGCGAGGTCGCCGCGTTATCATCGCGCCCTCTGTAACCTCAGCAACGCCCCAAACATGACCGACCAGATCGAAATGGCCGAACTGCACGGCCAGCCCGTGCTCAAGCTGCAAACGCCCGACGGCGCCGTTGCCCTCGTCAGCCTGTTCGGCGCCCAGGTGCTGGCCTGGACCCCGGCCGGCGGCGAAGATCGCCTCTACCTCAGCCCCGAAGCCGTGTTCGACGGAAAAACCCCCATCCGTGGCGGCGTGCCCGTCTGTTTCCCCCAGTTCGCCAGCCTCGGCCCGTTGCCCAAGCACGGCTTTGCCCGCACGCAGCTGTGGTCGGTCACCGACACGCGACCGGGCAAGGATTTCACCCTCGTCACCCTGCACCTCCTCGACAACGCCGAAACCCGGGCCGAATGGCCCCACGCCTTCGCCGCCGCGATGAGCATCGCCATCGGCGCCGGCCGTCTGGACATCGAACTGGAAGTGGAAAACACCGGCGATGCGCCCTTCAGTTTCACCGCCGCGCTGCACACCTACCTCAAGGTGAAGGAAGTAGAAGCCGCGCGTATCGTCGGCCTGCGCGGCCTGGAATACCGGGACAGCGCCGACGGCGACACCTCGAAGCTGGAAATGAACGACGACGTGACCATCGACGATGAAGTCGACCGCATCTACCACGGCATGCCCCCGGCTCTGCTGGTGCACGAAGGCCACCGGACGCTGGGCATCCACGCCGAGAACCTTCCCGACGTGGTGGTGTGGAACCCGTGGGTCGACAAGTGCGCAAGGCTTGCCGACATGCCGGCCGACGGCTTTCGCCGCATGCTCTGCGTCGAAGCCGCCGCCGTGCGCGAGCCGCTCGAACTGGCTCCCGGCGCCAGCTGGTGGGGCCGGCAGTCGCTGGTCGCGATGTAAAAAAAAGGCCTCGCGGCCCGTCGGAGCACCGCCCGCCCCCAAAGCCCCCGCCCGTCGGGGGCTTTGATTTTGTGCCCCCATGACGGGCGCACCAAAACAAAACCCCCGGAAAACCGGGGGTTCGTCAGCACACTGAAACCCTGCAACGCGGGGTTTGGCCTAGCCGGCTTCAAACCGGCTCAAGCCTTGCAGAACGCTACTGCGCGCCGGAGTCAGGCTCCGCGGCAGCAGCGGGCGAGTCGTGCTGTGCCGCCTCACCCGAGCCATCCGGCTCGCTTTTTCCATCATTTTTGCGCAAGCGCTTTTCTTCCTGCTTGCGTTTCTTGTCCAGCTCGCGCTGGCGTTTCTCGAACGAATAATTGGGCTTGGCCAAGAGGCATTTTCTCCCGTCATGAGCCCGGAATCAGGCAGCCCTGCGGCTACCCTACCAAGCAAAACCGCCGGCCCCAGGCCGGCGGACATCTAAAAGGTCAGTAGCGACCGCCGCCACCACCGCCAAAGCCGCCGCCACCCCCACCGCCGGGGCCACGACGACCCGCACCGCCGCCACCGCCGCCGCCAAATCCACCCGGGCCACGACGGCCACCGCCGCCGCCAAAGCCACCACTGCGGGGCTCTTGCGGACGGGCTTCATTCACAGTGAGGTTGCGACCATCCACGTTCTTGCCGTTCAGGCCGGAAATCGCGGCCTGGGCTTCCGAGTCCGACCCCATTTCGACGAAGCCGAAACCCTTGGAGCGGTTGGTCTCACGATCCATGATCACCTGGGCGGAGGTCACGGTGCCGAAACCGGCAAACATCTCTTCAAGAATGCTCTTGTCGACGCTGTAAGCCAGATTACCTACGTAAAGCTTGGTACCCAATTGACACGCTCCATGAAAGTAAGGCGGCCGGGATGTGGTCGCGAATTTATACAATAGCAAGGCCTTGCAAGGGCGTCGAATGTTTTTGCGCGCGCCTCAGGAAAGCACGGCTCCGGCCCCGCCCGCCAGCAGGATGAGCAGGGGCACCACGACAAAATACAGGCGCATAACCTGGCCCAGACGCGAGCCCCGCCCGGCAAGGCCCATGTAATACCGTATCACCAGCAAACCCTTGATCGCGACGATCATGGCCACCAACGCCGCCGTGATGCCGATCGACGCGAGCCCTTCGCCCAGCCACGCGCTGCCGAGGGTCAGCGCCACCAGCCCGAGCCAGACCAGGGTGACCTGGCGTTCCTGTCCGTCCATTTGCATGATCTTCATCTCTCCACCTCACCGGAGCACGTAGAGCAGCGGAAAAATAACGATCCACGCCAGGTCGGTTGCGTGCCAGTACAGCACCGCGGCCTCCAGCCCGTCATGATCTTCAGGGCTGTAGGCGCCAAAGCTCGTGCGCAGGATCGCCCAGATCAGCCCAAGGCAGCCCCACACCACGTGCACCAGGTGGTTGAAGGTCAGGTAGTAGTACATGGCGACGAAACTGTTGCCGGTACCCACCACCCCGTGATCGATGTTCCAGCTGAATTCCCAGGCCTTGATCAGCAGGAAGGCGATGCCGCCAGCGAGGGTCGCCACCAACCAGTTGCGCGCGGCGGCAGCATCATTGCGACGGATCGCCAACAAGGCGCGCACCGCGAAGTAGCCGCTGGTCAGCATCACCACCGTGTTCCACACCCCCGAAGCGGTGTTGAGCATGGCCGGGCCATGGTGAAAATCTGCCGGATGCACCTGCTTGAACCAGGCGTAGGCCAGGAACATCAGCGCAAACTCGGTCAGCTCGCACAGGATGCCCACCCACATGCCACGATTGCCGGGCACCCGCCCTGCCGCCTCCAGCCCGCCGGCCGGGGCACCCATTACCATTTCCATTACGCTCTCCTGCACATGACGCCAGCCCCCAATCTAAGGGTAGCGGGCGATGCTCGAACGTTACAGTCTGGCCGTATTCCGG
>Ga0209174_10001400_pt1 | contig 17051 bp, 16 predicted proteins | sample JI91814BDNA_FD_187505 | JGI IMG/M metagenome (GOLD analysis project Ga0209174, IMG submission 187505) | Wastewater effluent complex algal communities from Wisconsin, to seasonally profile nutrient transformation and Carbon sequestration -... | ecosystem: Engineered > WWTP > Effluent > Algae...
CAAAGCTACTTGTGTGCTATGGGGTTCGGAATCAAAAAAAGGACCAAAATTAGCCTTTGAAAGCCCTCTGGCATTGCAATAAAAATTACAAGATCCTAAAAAAAATTGAACTTTAATTGATAGTACATCAGCAATTTTTGCCGCCCCATTTTCGCTTTCTAATCCTTCATAAAAAACACTCTTAGACTGTTGTGTCCAGAACTCATCACTCAAGGAGGAGTTCATAATGGCTTCTATCCATTCTTCAGTGGTTGAAGTTTCATCGCAGCATAGAATATTTTCTACATAGTCCAAATCTAGTGTTTCATTGTTTCTAGTTTTAGCCAAAGAAACATTAGGATCGATCTTTACTAAGTGCACTTCTATTAATTTTTTAAGTTTCTCAAAATTGTCACTGCGTTTCTTAGCGTCATTATCATAAACTTGCTCAGAGCCCATTTCAGTGGCAACTGCTGCTACTAGATTAGTTTTAGGGGATTGATTTTTACCGTTGGTCAAGGATTGCTTATCAGTGTTTAGAGCCGTGCGTAAGGCATGCCCTAACCCATAAAGAATATCTATTTGATTTCCATCATTCGGTTTATTACGACTAAGGTTAAATAATGCATGCTCAAAGCCTAGATAACGATCAACTCTTGCAGGGGAGAGGTGAATGGCTGTAGCATTTGTTGCCCTTTGCAGTACTTTAATTATGCCTATAGGCAATTTTCGTACCATCTTATAATTAAAGTCTAATTCGTCGAGTAAGCCTAGGTATTGTTTAATTTGCACCAACCTATGACTTTTTGCATTTTGAATGGTTTTGTAGGCTAGAACTGGCTCATGATCATTGAGATCATTGAGCATTTTTAAATCTTGCTCCAAAGTCTGTATGTAGTAGGTGAGAACCTCACGAGCATTCAATCTGCTGGCAGAGCCCCAAAAAAAGATTTTTAGTTCCTCTTGAGTTTTACAGGTATTATCAAGCCCTACTTCATCGCCACCCACTATAGGTAGTAGGAAATGAACCCGGTTACTTGAATCAATATAGATGTACTCGCTGCTAATAGGTTCCTGGAATATTAAATCCTTCCCCATTTGGGCTACTCTGAAAGCAATTCATGCTCTAATTATAGACAATTATTGCCTTGTTTGTAGGAAAACCCAGGTTAAGCAACTGGGAAGGAAACCCGGATTACGCTGTCGCTGCATCCAGGCTACATGTAATAAACAGGACAAATCGAAACGTAGCCTGGATGCAGCGACAGCGTAATCCGGGTTTCCTTAATGTAGATTTTGACCCATCATTATTCGGCAAACCCCGAAAAATTTGTAACTCCATGTTATACAATAATTTTTATTGGAATATCCCCCCATTATTACAACAAAAACCCAACAAGCATTAAAAATGGCCAAATTGATATTGATTATCTATAATTAGATCATAATATAAGCATCATGGATGTTAAATTATGCCATTTGAAAGTGAATTAGACGTTGGCTCAGATAGTGAATCTACTAGTTCAAAGTCTGCTTCCCCCTCATCACCGCATCGAACCATTGTCGCTGGCGGCAAAAAAATGCAATTAATGCATAATTTAAGTATGGATGAATTAAAGGATTTAATTGGCCATTTTCCGGGGCTACTAGCCCAAAACATAGCCGTTTTTGACCCTCGAAGTGCTGAAAAAATGTTTAAAGTCGTGATTGGAGAAGGGGCCTTTTCGAGAATACGTTTGGCCAAATATGTGGATGAAACCGGGCAAGTTTCTTACTATGCCGAAAGAAAAATTCTCTCACAAAAAAAGCTTGATGAACGGCATGTAAAAAAAACTAAAAAATCAGAGGTAAAGCAGCCCCTTGAAGAAAAACCAGAAGAAAAATCGGTCAAGCGTGAGGATGTCGTTTTAGCAACGCAAAGAGAGTTAAATATCCTTGGTCAAATCGCTGAAATAAAGAAAGATAAAGATTCCGTGTTTTTTACCGAAGAAAAAAACAGACAGGGCCAAACGCAAATCTATCAATTCATCAAAATAGCGGCTTTCAAAGATTTAAACGGGCTGTCATCTTTGTTTGATCGAGCGGAACTTGGTTACTATTCGGGTGAAAAAAATGCAGTTTTAGAATTGATAGCCCATCAAATGATCAGTGAAGTTACGACTTTAAATGCACTCAATATTTTTCACCGCGACATCAAGCCTGCTAATTTTTTGTTGACTGCAGAAGGGAAGGTCACTCTCTCAGATTATGGCAGCGTGGCCATACGTAAGGCTGATAATACTTGGGAGGTTGGGTCATCGCTTTCAGATGCGCATTATTCGGTACCAGCAATGCTGTTCGATCCAGGGCAAAGTATGGAGGTACGATCCGCCATTGCTGATCAATGGGCTTTAGGAATCTCTATTTTAGAAATCTATGGCGTAGACGTAACTAAAGATAATTTTGAGTTGTATGTTTATGCGCACAAAAAGATGAAAGAAGCTCTTCCAGGTGCAGACCCCTACAATCTTATTAAGAACCATTATGAGAAGTTTGTAAATCATACGAAGTCGCATTATAACTTTACAAAAATGCCTGTGTATTTACAGCAAATAGTGAGCAATGCCCTGAACTTGGACTACGATAGGAATCTTGATATTAAACATGGGCCAAGAAGCTTGGCAAGCAACGAAATTATTTTGCAAAAGGTTATCCGTGATGCGACTCAAGCAAACGTTCGATTAAATAACGAATTTATATCCCAATACTCTAGCGTTTTGCAGGCTTCCACTGGGGATGATTCGAGTCTTAATACTGATAATAGCCCCACTTTTGGTAAGCAGGTTGACTTAGGGAATGGCTATTTTGAGTTTGTTGTTCAAGAATCTGAAGATCCTGATGACTCTTTGGAAGATGATAACTCCTCTGAGACTGTCAGCGTGGGGGGGGGGTATTTTGAGTTAGCAGGTAAGTCTGATGACACTGCAAAAGAAGAGGTCATCTCAAGAGAAAATGTTAGTAGAGCTGCCTTGAAAGTGGGCGGGGGACTGTTTAATAAAGCTAGGGTAGATAAAGAGGATAAGCCTGAGGTTGATGCACAAAAGAGTTCTGTCCCAAGCAAAGATTAATGCCCAACAACAATCCTGATTGTGCCTCAAGATGACGGAATCTCATTAACCTCACGCCATTGCTTAAGCAACATTGTTCGACGTTTAGGATACCGAGTCTCTAATGCATTTAATGAAACAATCCTATCCACGCGAAAATGGCGGAAATCCAATCGCAATTCACACCAAGCGACTACCACATGGATTTCCTCAAAAAATCCTAATGCCAAGGGCCAAATCACACGCTCTGACGCTTCAGCATTGGCGTCGCTATAACTTATCTCCAACTTCATCTCTTTGCGAATAGCTTTGCGCACCGATGCTTCAATTTCGTCGTCATTTTCTACGGTGGTTTTTGCTGGGCCAATAAGTAAGCCTGAGAATTCGAGCTGTTGTCGAAGATCTTCAGGAAGAACCGCTGATATCTTAGCCAGGACATTAGTCGCTGCAAGCCTTAGTTTTTTATCCGTGCGTCGTGCCACCCAACGAGAGCCTAGAACCAAAGCTTCAATTTCTTCCTCAGAGAACATGAGAGGGGGAAGCATAAAACCAGGACGCAAGACATAGCCAAGACCGGGTTCACCTTCTATAGAAGCACCTTGACCTTGTAGGGTAACAATGTCGCGATAGACTGTGCGTAGACTCACCCCGAGCTCTTCAGCAAGTTGCCGCCCACTAATAGGGTAACGGTGTTTGCGTAAAAGCTGGATAAGATCAAACAGTCGCTGAGTTCTAGACAAAATGAGCCCTCTTTTAATTCGTTCAAAGCTAGCACAGCAATTGTGCATAGCTTGAACATTGTAGTCAAGGCCCTTTTCAAAAGGAAACCCGGATTACGCTGTCGCTGCATCCGGGCAACGGTTAATACACAAGACAAATCAAAAGGCGTAGCCCGGATGCAGCGCTAGCGTAATCCGGGTTTTCATTTAAACTCTCAAAACAAAAGTCATTGGCCCATCGTTGCATAAACTGACCTGCATATAAGCTCCAAAACGACCGCTAGCAACCTTTGCGTATTGGCTTTGAGCGTAACCAACAAAATACTCGAATAGCTCTTTACTGTCACTGGGCGCCATTCCTTTAGAAAATGACGGGCGCGATCCTGAGTTCGTATCTGCGACTAAAGTAAATTGAGGCACTAACAGCAATCCACCTTGCACATCTGCCAAGCTTAGATTTGTCTTACCTTGCTCATCGGGAAAAATCCTATAACTAAGGATTTTACGAAATAGCTTTTCTACTACTTGCTCGTTATCCGTTTTTTCAATACCTACTAGTGCGACTATCCCTTGATCGATAGCGCCAATCACCTCATTATTTACAAGCACCTGACCACTGGTAACTAATTGAATTACGCTCAACATCAACTCTATCCTTCTTTATTGATTTCATAAGGCTGCCTAGGTAGAATCTCGATCTCGGTTTTATCAAAAGGACAGGATTTAAGCCATGGCTCACTCCAAAACAGAAACGCGTCTTTTCCCCGTTGCACACTATTATAATTCAATTATACTGAATGTAGTTAAGGATGGAGAGCAAAATAGGAGTAATTTAACCAGCTACTATGCAGCTTCTCAGTTAACAGAAAATACTAACCTGCCGAATGACCGTTATACCTACTCTGTTAGTCGACGCACACCTGCACCTACTATAAGTATGTGCTCACATTCAGTGAAGCTAAAAAGCCCATTGGTGTCTGTGTTACCTAATGGGTATTACTTTGATATGTACGAAACGATCGAACACCTGGGTAATGGACAAAAAAACACCAAAAATAGTGTAGCTATTTTCAATGCACTTTATAACGATATCTCTTCCTGCGAAATAGATCCCTTTATCGATCCAAGTCATGCAGCTATTATCACTGATCGCTATGAAAAGCATGTAATTTGCGGAATGAATACTGATCGTAATGCCCTTTTTGCTTACCGATTAGTCCCATCCAGAAGTATGGTGTATGAAATGTGGTCGAATAGCGGTCATCCTTGTGATACTTATGACTTAATTGGACCCTATAGACAAAAACAAAATGAAGACGCCGCTTTTGGCACACTGGTTTTTAAAGCCGAAGACCCCACTAAAAAAATTAGCTCCTTCGAAGGTTTTCCTGCGTTGCCTGGGCGTAAGTTGGCTATCAGTTTTACGGATGGTGAAGTCATTTATGGGCATATCACGAACCGGGGGCGTTTTGTTCAGGATACCGTATTACAAGATGCCTCGGAGGAATGTAAAGACATTACTTATTTCTCTGCACCCCAGGGTCTTTTAATAGGGTATTTACCAACAAAGGGCCTCTTACGTATTTGGGATGTCAGCGCGGATACATCAAAAAGTTGCGATTATGAAATACCCCTACTTAGTAACATGCGAGTTTCAAGCAATGGACAGTATCTAACTGGACTTGAGCAAAAAGAAGAGGGTGGAAAAGATAAGGTGCATTGTTTCCGATTAAAACCCTTCAAACATCAAGTTATCCAATTAAAAGAGCCGGTTATCGACTTTGTGATTGGATTTGATAATAAGGTTGATAGTTTAACTAATAATGATGATAACGAAGTATTGAGAGAATCCTTAGGGCCAATTGAAGCTTTATTGCAACCAAGAGCTCCAAAACCCGCCGAATCTAACCGTAATTCTTCCTCGTCTTTTTTTGATAGATTTCGACGTGGTAAGAAGGACCTGGCTCAGGCCGAAGATAATAAGCAACCCACACCCTAGTAGCTATACCAATAGCGAGATTTCCCCTACGTTCCGCGGACCTTCGGCCGCGGAACGTAGGGTGCTGCTCTCTTTCCTACATCAGTTGAAATTAGTTTAAGTTGAATGTAGTCTAATCAAGTTGATTTTTTATTAAATTAGCATCTATAAAGTTTTAAACGGATTTAAGCTTTTACCTATTCAAGGAGTTTAGAATGCCTTCTACAGAATTACCCAAAAGTGTTAACGATATTACGCATGTAATGGAAGAATTTGTGAGTTACGCGAATCGCGAAGTGCTCATACCCCCAAAAAAATCTATCAGTGATTTGATTACCTATTCCATAGGACACACACATGCAAACAGCTTATTTTTTGAGAGTGATATACCCCCATGCGTCGAGCATTTAATGTCTATTTGCGCTTCAAAAGATGATGAGCGAAGAAAAAACTTTATTATTGCCTTAAAAGAAATTAGCTACAAATATGGATCTCGTTTTACCCCCGAAGAAATGGCAAAAGATTCCTATCGCCCCGCAATTATGGTCGCGCAATTTCAAAGTAATGAAATGAAAGAAACACCTAATAAAGTCGTGTATAAAGCGGAATTACCTAAATTATTAACAGATACCTATGACACTCGCAGTGTCTTATTATTTTGTATCAGGATTTTTAATCCTAAAATCGAATTTATCGGGGATTTTGCTAATAAGTTAGAAGCTCGTTATATGGTGAATGAGATATTAAAATCAATTCCCTATTCAACACCCACCTCAATAACATTCAAAACAGATGATCATGATTTATTGGGTGTTGATAGTCGAAATCTATTTTTATCTAGCATCAACAAAGCCAATAGTTTAACCGTGGATGGGGCTGAATTGGATCGTTGGACTACTGATGATTTCAGACATTTCTTAGATCAAATCAAAGCAAATCCCCGCCTCAAAGTACTAAGCCTTGCGAATACCAAATTGGATATCTGTTGCCGAGATAACAATAAATTCGGATTTATTCTTGAACTATTAACACTGGATCAATTAGATGTGTTGAATTTACATGGAAACAATCTCAGTAAATTGCCGGAAAAGCTTTTAAAAAGGCTTCAAGACGCGGTTGATAATTCGCCGATTGAAACCATTTGTTTAGGGCATTCAAAACGTGAGAAAAGGCACAGCTCTATGCATGGTAGTATGTTCCATGATAGTGCTCGATCAAAAGCGCACACCACAGAGGACATGCGTCTCACATCACAACTCAGTTAATAGTGGGCTAGTCTCATTTCAACAACTTACTGTCGGGATGCAACTGTAACCTAAAAATTTACTGTTGCTTCCTTTTTCAGGCAATTGAAAATCAAAGACACTTACTCCATAAATCCTACGCCCTTTATAAGTTCTTCCGTTACTGGCTCCCACCATTAAGGGTTCACCTTGACTATTTGTTCCTAGATAAAGCATGACGTGACTGACATCGGTGGCACGCTTTGTATCATAAGTGCCACTCCAAAACAGTAAATCACCTGGCTTCAATTGTTTAAAATCAGTAGATTTGATATCGATGCTATTTACAAAATGGAAATGCCCTTTCTCTTTTGCCCACACATATTGCAGGTCCGATGAACGAGGTACGTCGTGTACCCCCACAGAATTAAGTATGTAATAGACAGTACCAGAACAATCCATTCCCTGTGTTTTTGGATCTGCTGAACCAAATTGATAATGCAAATTTTTAGTAGTCAAATCCAGTGCAAAGCTAAGTATTTTTTTGATAGGTTCCGGATTATTAGTAAAGTTAGTAATAGCACTTTGTGCTAGGGTAGCGGGAGCTGTGTCTTCTGCAGCAATGAGCGGATTAACGATACTAAGAGCCAACAAAAAAATTAATAAACGCACAGATAAAATCCTATTAAAAAAGAAGTGACTATAGTAATTTTCCACGTCTATGTCGAACAATACTGGTTTTCATTTTTGCCACTATGAGCTCGTTGACAATCTATAAAGTAATCTATAGGATGCCGATTTTTGCTGTTCAACAAAGAGAATAATGATGTCAAAAAATGAGGTGTCTCTTAAGTTTGCCCAGTTTCAAAATCTTTTTTTCAAAAAACCGGTTTTAACAGGTCTTTCCTTTTGGTTTAGCAGCTCAGTTATTCTTCTTTTTCCAACCTGTTTTATTTTAGTGCCCTCTGGAACAACGCAGAGAAATGCAAAAGGCGAACGAGATACAGCGCAAGACGATGTTAATCAACAACAAAACCGGTACAACGGTATCATTGCCGACCGCACAGAGTCTGAGCAGCGAATACGTGATTTGGATTGTGCAAAGGCGGGTTACCAAGCCTTTAATCAAGGCGCTGCGAATTTTCAAAACTCCCTGAGCAATACAAACCTAACAGCTATGAATTTAATCCAGTCGTTTGGACAATCATCCTTTGATGCCGACAGCTCAAAAACTGACACCAATACCCAACAACTGAGTTGGGTAACTCACACAACAGCAATTGTTAATAAAGTACTTATTAGAACACCGCATCATCATTACTATAATCAGGTCACCAATATTCTCAACGTGTACAAAAATATTTTAAATGGAGGGGGGTATAAACTACCAATACTCAATTGCGGTTTTTACTCTCGTGCCCTGGAATTCTATGCACCGCAAACGTATTTAGTGTCAGAGAGTCCGCATACTACTAGTGGAACTATGACCTCTGGAAAAGTCAGTATCAATTTTCGCCGCGACTACGGTTCGCGCGTGCCAGTTAAGTACCAGCTTGATGATTTAGTTGTAAATCCTAATATAATTGTAGCAAGAGACGTAACTCAAGATATGGCTACTATAGATTTAGGTAATCAATTAACACGCTTTTTGGCAATGGGAGTTGCAGCGTTTAATATGGTGGGGACGAATTATACCGCTGTACAAGAGGGTATTAGAAATCGTCTGCCAGTGCTTGAAGATATGGCGCTTGTTGCCAATACTACTTTACAAGCAAAATCTAAAGTACTTGCGAGCAAAGAGGGCATATTTGCTGGTGCCGATAGTCAGTATTCCAATGACTTATCCCTGTGGTTATCGTTATTATTTGTAGTGCCAGCAGTGATTGGAGTCTGCGCTTTAATATTCGCAGCTAAATACCCAAGGACTCCCGCAGTTCTTGCGCAAGATCCGTCTGATATCGAAATGCATAGTGCGGGGTCTGAAAATTCGTCAAGAAGGGATAGCGATGACTCGACTACATCAACGAGCTTAACAGCGTAGTACTTGAGCATCACAAAATGCTTCCTAAATATGAGGAAGCATTGGATGAGCATTATGTAATTTAGACCCCGCCTTTGTATACAACGCTTTGCAAAATCATTAATTGACAAATATCAATCTTACACTGCACTATAACGCGTCGCTGATTTTTACAAGGAGAGATCAAGATGCTGACAGACAAGGTAAGAATGATTATTAACCAGGCTATTACTAAGTATATAAACTATCTGAGTGAGCGTATTGATTCAGCAAAAGTTATAGATGGTATTAACACTGCAGTCGCAACCCGCGAAATTCCAACTCTTTTGACTGATTTCATCACACCCCATCTACAGGCAGCTAAAGAAGAAGCCGAACACGCGATTTATGCCGAGGTATATAAAATGCAAAAAATGCATTTTGCTTGTCCACAAGGCATGGATATGGATGAGGTTCGCCGCAAGCAAGAGCGCTTATGCACTGCTATTAAAAATACCACTGACATTATCACCCAGCAAAAAAAGAGAGAAGAAAAATACCAGGCCATGTATGACGAGTTTGTTGATGTGGAATCCTACTCAACCATCTTTGAACCCGATAGTGGTTTGCGTCGTAGGTACTATAACAACATTCGTCATTTGACAGACGTTGATACCAGCCAGGTTGTTGCACTGATTAAGTCACCTAATTTTGCTAATAGAGATTTGCAAAGGGTTATTTGCTCAAAAATATCGTACCTTGAAGAAATACAACATGCAAAACACATCATCGCAAACTTAGAAAAAAAATTAGTTCCTTACATGAGTCAATTAAACCTTAACGATAAAATTATTGCCGTAGCTGCAATGCCTGCTAATGACCAGGAAAAAGGTGCGCAATTGATTCCACCCTTTGATAGCAGGTACAAGGAACAACAAGCAAAACTTAACCCTGACTTCGACTATGACTCACTTCAGGGGTATATTTTTAATGTATTTATCCGAAATCTACGTCCCTTCATTGAGGACAAACCAGTTTTTAAAGTAGCTTTAGGGCATATAGAGTTCATAAGCGAATTTGAAGACTATAAAATGAGGGTACTAAATAAACTCAATAACAAATCTATCACGCTTAGTGGTGAGAAATTAGTCCGAGTTGAAAGCCTCGCTACAGCTATTTCAGGCTACACAGTGACTATCAGCTCTAGGAAAAGTGAGTTAGAGAAAATTATTCTAGACTGGGAAAAACAGATGGTTAATGGCAAAAGCAATGCTGAGGCCTTTGAATCCAATGCATGCGTCGCCTTCTTTTCTAAAACACCAGACAATCAATTTATCGCTGACTGCTTGGACATTTTAGAAGAGGAAAGGGTGTTAAATCCAGTCTATGGTTTGGCACATTAACTCTTAGCAAGTTCTGAGCCTTTTGGCCCTTTCTGAGCAGTCTTTGTCATCTTCATTGAACTGCTCATCAAAGGTGGCGGGATCCTCGGTATAGTTGCTTAGAGGGTCTTTTCTTTTTTCTATGGGTACAAAAGCAAACCTTAAAGTCCGATCTGGGCATTGTCGTGCCTGTAGGCGGATTAATTGAACCAAGTTTGGATTTAAGGGAGTTGGAGATTGCTCATAAAGCTTTCGCAACAATGTGATGCAATTTTGGTACGAATTAATCGATTTAAGATAAGTTGTAATTGAGTTGCCATTCCCATATAAGTGCAGCAATACGGTAATTCTAGTTAACTCTGGAATTTCCTCAATTAAAGTAGGTCTTGATTGTATTAGCTTGCTAACCTGTTCGACATCGTTACATTGAGGTATCAGTCTTGTTAGAGTGGTGTCAGAAACAAGATCAAAACTAGGATTAAATAGGAAACTAGAGTGTTGAATAATGGCATTGATTAGGATTTTATTAGAATTGTCTAGGGCGTCCTTAAGCTTTTTATCACAAAAAGAAACAAAATCTTTATCGCTAACGCACAATTTGAGCGTTGCCTTTCTTCGCTCCTCTAATAGCATTAGCGCATCGCTATAGCCAATAGCTAAGGGTTCTGCAATTTCCAGACCCTCTGCTTTCGTGAAATCTAGCGCAAGCCAACTAAACAAACATTCTCTACGTTCTTCAACTACTTGCGGTAAAGAATCAAAATCTTTGTTTTTATAAGTAATTGCTTTTTTGCTCTGAATTGGTAATGTCTTTGTTCGTAGATTCTTTTTCACCACTGGTTCATTGGCGTCAAACTGGCAAAATGCTTGGTCAAAATCAATAATAATTACCTGGTAATAGATAATTTGCTTAGCAGCGTTGTATACAGGAACGATCCCAAAATTCTCGTCATGTAAATCACTGTTTTGGTTTAAAAAGGCAATTGGATGGAGAGTACCGTAGCCCTTAATCGGCACATTACCATAGGTTAACCCTCCGCCAACAATGGTAATATTCTCTTCGATTTTACTCCAAGGTATAAATCCCTCTAAGTGTTTCGAGGCTACCAGCCATTGCTTATCCCTTTCATTACGCCATATTCTAATTTTAAAACCAATTGCTTGGCAAACGGTTGGATATAGCAACTTATAGGTGAAATAACCAAGCCCATCCAGTGGAATTGGACGTCGAGTGTCTTTTACATGCCAGATAGCCCGATTTTTTTGCTTTGGTTCGACACCATCTGCACATTTTTTCCGTGCAAAAAATTTGGGGCAGCCACCATCGTCTTGGAACAGGGCTCGGTCAGGGCGTTTATAGAGGTCTCTAGGATCAACGAGATCGAGATAATCATTAAAATTTTTGCCATTTTGGGGCATTTATAAGCTTTCCTATTTGGTGCTATTAAAGAGCATAGATGCTATTTAACAGGCTTAAAGGGTTAAGATTATACCATAAGACTAAAGTCTATAAACCACTAATCGAAATAATACCACTCGACTCCGACTTACCGCGGCCGAAGGTCCGCGGTACCCAGCTTCGATCTCCATCATAGATCGCCTGGATTCCGCGGACCTTCGGCCGCGGAACGTCGGGTGGGGGTGGGCCGCGGAACGTTGGGATGGGGGTGGGCCGCGGAACGTTGGGATGGGGGGGCTCGGGACTTAGGCAGGAATAACACTATTGGTAGTTGTGTATTATAATTAAAGAATCACATCCGGATAAAGATACCCTCACCTTTTCAAAGGATAACCAATGGAATTATCGCTTTATTCGGTTGAAGAATGTGAGAAAATTGCCCAAGAGGCCTCTCTAAGGTATGTAAAAGTCTCCAGCCCAGGTATAACGCGACAAAAACATGGCAAAGGTTTCGCTTATTACCAGCCTGATGGAGTCAAAATCAACGATCGTAAATTACTAAAACGCCTTAGATCTTTGGCAATACCACCCATGTACCATGACGTTTGGATTTGTCCCTTTAAAAATGGCCATATACAGGTTACTGCGCGTGATAAAAATAACAAAAAACAGTACATTTATCACCCGTTGTGGAATAAAGGTCGCCGGCAACAAAAGTTTGATGTGATGATCGAGTTTGGCAAAAATCTGCAACTCATTCGTGATCATATTAATGAAATTTTAAGTCAAAAAATCATTCCCACTAAAATTCAAATTATTTGTGCCGTTATCTATCTATTAGACAACCACAATATTCGTATAGGCAATTCATTGTATGCAAAAACGAACCAATCTTATGGACTGACTACTCTACGAAAAAAACACTTAACGCTTAAAGGTAATAGCGCTGTTTTTCACTTCAAAGGTAAAAGTGATAAATTATGGGAAACTATTCTTGAAGATAAAAAAATCATTCGAGTCTTAAAGAAATGCGAAGAAATACCGGGTTACGAATTATTTAAATATTATGATGAAAATGAAGCCTTAAATGTTATCAACTCCCAAGAAATAAACTTCTATTTACAAAACCTCACTAATCAACCCTTTACTGCTAAATTTTTCAGAACTTGGGTTGCCTGTAGAGAAACCTTATCGCGACTCCTTGCTTTGGATAAAATGGACGAGAACAGCACAGCTTCTCAAACTGCAATCATTAAAGACGTTGCCGATTTATTAGGTCATACACCAAGTATTTGTTTGAAAAGTTATATCGATCCAAGAATTATTAGCGCCTGGAATGATCAGTTATTACCGCAATGGGCTGAGAAACATAAAAAAGAGATGGAAAATTTAAATAATGATCAATTGCTACTGCTGTGGCTAGAAAAAAACTATAGCAAATAGTACCACCTGCCTAACTATAGCTTTAGGCGCAAATAAAATCCTATAATGTAAAATTGGCCTTAGACCGGTGAGTCTCTTGAATATTGCGATAGTTATTAATACTAAAGCTAAAAATGCTGCCAACGCTGATACCTATTGTGACGCGCTTAGAGCTGCAGATATCTCTTTTCAGCTCTTTTCCGTTGGGCCAGAAGAGTTAGACGCAACAATTAAAGACTGCCTTGCAAAGCATGAGATGCTTTTGATTGGGGGTGGGGATGGAACTATCCGCAGTGCTGCGCAACGCTGTGCGCACACATCAGTAGTGTTCGGTGTTCTACCCTTAGGGACTCTAAATCATTTTTCTAAAGAGCTAGATTTGCCGCAGAATGTGGACGAAACTATTCAAGCTATTAAACAACAGAAGACAATGATGATTGATTTGGCAGAAGTGAATGGACAGATTTTTGTGAATAATTCGTCTATTGGTTTCTACCCTAAATTTGCCGACAAACGGGATGCTTACTCGGAAAATTACAATAAATGGTTAAGTTACATCCCTGGTTTTATCGAGAGCTTAAAAAAGCACAAGGCTTTTCAAATCACTATAAAAAGTAAAACGGTAAACTGCAGTTTACGCACTTCCTTTTTAATGATTAGTAATAATCGCTATACCTACCAATTTCCTTTCACGATCAAACGAGAGAGCTTTGAGAAAGCATTGTTAGGTCTCTATTATTTTAAGCATGGGAAACTGAGGGTGATAAAATTAATAAAAAATTGGTTTAGCACTACGAGTAATTTTGAAACCCTTGAATCACCTGATCCTGTAGAGATACATTTTGACAGGGAGACAGAAGTAACTGTTTCTTTGGATGGTGAAACTCAAAAAATGCAAACTCCCTTGTATTATAAAAGTTTGCCTAAAGCCCTAACTGTTTTAACGAAGTCATCATGAGAATAATTCAGATATCGGATCTGCATTTTGGAATGAACAATCAGGCGCTCATTCAACCTTTTTTTGATGATATAGCGCAGTTTAAGCCAGAGATTGTTATAATTTCCGGCGATGTAACCCAAAGGGCTACTGAAGCGCAGTTCATCCAATTTAAAGAGTTTCTTACCCAACTACCAGGGCAGATTCTAGTAGTTCCTGGAAACCATGACATCCCACTTTATAATCTGCTTGCGCGTTTAATACACCCTTTCAGACGCTATAAACAACATGTCTCTCCCTCACTAGAAGTTGAGTTTGCCAATGAGCAAGTGAATATTCTGGGGGTCAATAGTGTAACCCCTTATAAAATTAAAGACGGAACCTTAAACGATAAAACCCTGGCGCGTATAAAAAATCATTTTTGGGCAACATCCGGTCAATTGAATATTTTATTTTTTCACCATAACTTGAATTATTTCTCTGGCATGCACCATCCTGTAAATGCTGCGGAAGAATTTATTAGCTACTTAAAAGAAAGTCCTATCCACCTGGTATGTACGGGCCATCTTCATTACGCCAATATTAAAGTGATTGCAAAAAACGATGCTGGTGAATGTGCCATTCTTCATGCGGATTCATTATTGTCGCCAAGAACTAGGGATAAAAAGAATGGCTACTATGCTATAGAAACCAATCAGTTAGTCTGTAACATTGATTGGCGAGTGTTCAAGGAAACGTCTTTTCAATCGCAAGAAAGCTTTGTCTTTAATTTTGAAAAAAACGCCAATAAATGATCATAAACTGACCAATTGCACTATACTTTAAAGGAGTGATTAATTTAAGGAAAACTGATGCTTTACCGTCTATTAATTAATTATTTTCGCCTCAAAGTAATGCGAATGGTCCTCTTGCGAGTAGTGGGCTCTAAGTTTGTTCAATCCAAGAATCTGAAATCTATCAGCATTCTCACTTACATCCTAGAAATGCTGGCAGTAGCCAAAATGGCTAAGAAGAAATAAGGGTTAACTTAGGAAATAAGGTTGGCTTTAATTGCTAACCTTATTTTCTTCCTGTTGGCTGATCTCGTTGATTTCACGATTGAGAGTATAGCTCAGCAGCGTCCTGATAAGCACAATGCTAGCCACTATCCCCACGGAGTAGTAATCCGGGGCTGTTGTCGTTCCGATTAAATCTGCTGCCACAATGAATTCTAAACCTAAAGTCAAAACAAGGCCTAATCGGAGGCGTATCTGATTAATATCCATTTGTTGAGGGCTATCAGTTGCTAAGAATGGTGAGGAAATAAAACGGAATAAAGCAACCAATACTCCAAAAAATATAACAAGCACCCCGCAAAAGGAGATGCCGTGTTGAATATAGAGCAGTAGGGTATGCAGGCTCATCTGTTCCATTGGTGCTTATCCTTTAATTGCTAGCCTTTTATAAGTATATGCAATTTTTTTCTTCTTGGGAGTTGTGAGGTGAAACCCAAGGAAAATACCCTTGGGTTTCTAAACAATACTATTGAGAGCCTCCGGTACCAGCTCCACCTCCAGTGGTAGTGCTTGAACTACCTGCACTACTACCTGAGCTACTACTGCCAGTCCCAACACCTGAGTCTGTGCCAGTGCCTGTAGTAGCGCCATTATCAGTTCCGGTATTTAAGGAGCCATTGGCATCAACAGGCTGGGTGACACTGTTATCAGTTCCCACATCGATATCAGAACCCAGGTTATTGGTACTAGGAGTGACGTTTCCTGTAGGATTAATATCGGTTTTTTTGCAATTACCGCTACCATCCTCAATACAGTTGCCTGTCCCATTATCGATGACCTTGCCAGTTCCGGTAGTTACACCTGGATCGTTTACAGGGTTTGCGCCGCCGGCTGTATCCAGTGCGTTGGCAGAAGTGACTGTAAATACTGCTAAAAGTATTGAAAAAAACGTTCTCATGATTTTCTCCTAAATCTCAACAACGTATAAAATCGAAGGTATTACTAATAAGGGTGGTCCTGTGTGTCCGGACCTAATGATATTGCACTTTGAAAGAACAGAATTGTTGCAAAATAGACCTGCTTAATTTAAGGACTCTACAGTATAGGAATAGACTATATATGGGCATAATTCAATCAATGTCTGCCTTTTTATCAGTAACTTATTGAATTTTAGGTGGTTTTTTTATAAAAAAATACCAGTTTAAAGCATCACAAAATCCTCTTTTTTCTCATCATCCTCTTCAAGAACTGGAATACAGTAAGCGTCGTTGCAGTAAAAAAAGCCCTCAAGAATTTTATCTTCAGACTGAGCCGAAATTTTCTTTTTTAGATGCTCATTGTAGGCCAGGGTTAGGACATGGAAGCTTTGTGCAATGGAATCATCGTTTGATCTTAAGATCTGACGATTGAAGTTCTCAAGTATTTTACCCATCGCTTCGTCTACTTGGATTTCCTCTAAATGCTCTGCTATAGCATCGTTTATGAGGGTGAGATAATCATCGGGCTCTTGAGAGCTACAGTTGATTGCTTCGAGGAGTAAATCTCGCGCGGCTTGGATGAGATTATTTTGGCAGTAAACTGACTTTGGACTGGTTAGAAAATGTTGTAATTGAATTGAGAAATCCAGTGCTAAATCGTTGAGTGTAGTCATGTCGTACAACTATAGGTTTTTGGGCAATATATAATATTCTTGGGATTATGGCTATTGGTGGGTTGGGGGATGAGGATTCTAATCCGAGTCCTGGTGTTAAATGGTGGCACGGAGCAGGCTCCCTTCGCCCTTTTAAAAGGGAGAAGGGTTGGGGAGGTCCGACCCGGGGACATCGGTAACAGAAATGACCGGGCACATCGGTAACAGTTAAACTGGATTTCAGATAACCTAATGAGGGTCTGAGATGCCTTGGATTGAGACTGAACCGATGACAGAAAAGG
>Ga0209174_10001402_pt1 | contig 17041 bp, 13 predicted proteins | sample JI91814BDNA_FD_187505 | JGI IMG/M metagenome (GOLD analysis project Ga0209174, IMG submission 187505) | Wastewater effluent complex algal communities from Wisconsin, to seasonally profile nutrient transformation and Carbon sequestration -... | ecosystem: Engineered > WWTP > Effluent > Algae...
CTTTCGGATGGGAAAAAATATTTGGAACGTACGTTTTATATCGTACCTTAGATTGATGAAAGAACGTAAAGCTGATAAAAACCAGGAGCAGATTCCAACGAGAACAGAGATGGAAGTGCTCCAGGTGCTCTGGAAAAAGGGACCTTCCACCGTGCGGTTTGTCCACGATTTTCTTAATTCCCAAAGAGAGGCAGTACAATATACCTCCACACTCAAGCTGATGCAGGTGATGACAGAGAAAGGCATGCTTGCGCGGGACGAATCAAGCATGAAGCATATTTACAGTGCCATACTGAAAGAAGAAAAGACAAAGGGATTTATGCTCGGACGTTTCCTGGATACGATGTACGATGGTTCTGTGAGCGATCTCGTGATGGCATTATTGGACAATGAGAAAACATCGAAAAAGGAACTGCAGGTGTTAAAGGAATTGGCTAAAAAACTCTCGGATCAGAATAAAAAATAAAGCACTACGCCATGCAACAGACTTTCGCCGGGCAATTGTTCCATGCACTCAGCTGGACGTTCATGCACTCCCTGTGGCAGGGCCTGTTGCTGACTATTCTTGCAGGTACCATTGTATCTGCTACCAAAAGATCTTCACCATCTTTACGATATTCATTGCTGACGGCATTACTGTTTTGTTTTATAGGCGCCATATTGGTCACCTTTTCATGGCAATGGCAAATGAATGGGGATGCAATGGCAGCACAATGGAACAATGCGCCAACCGTATCAGCACAGGAAACAGTGCCACAGTATAATTGGTGGACTGGCTTCACCCAATTCATGAACCAGTACTCCGGTTGGATCATACCCGCCTGGGCCGTGGTTGTATTGTTGAAACTTGTTCGCATGCTGGTCGATATCTATTATGTGAACCGTTTGCGAACAGCCTATATCAATGAACCGGGAAAAACCTGGACAATCCGCTTGCAACAACTCACCCGGGCAATGGGTATTCGTAAACAGGTTGTACTGCTCGAATCAGGGCTTGTTAATATTCCGCTTGTTGCCGGACATTTTAAACCTGTGATCCTTGTACCGCTTGGCATTCTTACCCGCTTGTCAGCAGCTGAAGTGGAAGCGTTTTTATTGCATGAACTGGCACATATCCGCCGGCATGATTATCTCGTTAACCTGATACAACGAGTGACCAGCATCCTCTTCTTTTTCAATCCGGGTGTCCTGTGGTTATCCTCACTTATCAGCGCTGAGCGGGAAAACTGCTGCGATGATATGGCCATTACACATACAGATGATAAAGTGAAGTTTGTAGAAGCATTGATCAGCGTGAAGCAACATGCCCAGTCTTCCCCGGCATTGGCCATGAATTTCCTCGGACAGAAAAACCTCTTGCTGCACAGGGTGCAAAGGATCGTCTACAGCCGGAATAAGTCGCTTAACATGGCAGAATTGCTGTTTGTTGTTTGTAGCGTGGTATGTTCGATGCTGTTATTTCTTAGTGCCGGTCCAACTGTCACCAGCAAAACTCACCATTACGCTCAAGTGCATCGGGTTCAGTCGGCGAAGTATTTGTCAAATGCCATTCCTCCATCGAAGCAAGAGCAACAACAAAGATCAAAGCCGGCAACCAGGATTATTTACCAGGGGCAGGTAGCGGCAAACAAGTCAGTTACCGGGAGCGGAACAAAAATAAAGCAGCCTGTCAGCGGTAATACAGCCATGACAGAACCTGTCAGGACACAATATCCAACAGTATCAGCGGAAAGCGACCAGGTAATTGCAATATCGGAGTATCGTCAGCATCTAAAAGACCTGACCAACGCGGAGCTTGACCGTATCCAGGCAGAAAAGGACCGCCTTGCTGCTGACCGTGACCGAATACAGGCGGAGAAGGATCGGGTACAGGCGGAACTGGATCGCAAGCAGGCAGTGCTGGATCGTATACAAGCAGATAAGGATCGGGCACAGGCAGATCTCGATCGTAAACAGGCAGACAAGGACAGGGAGCAGGCCATACGTGACGCAAGAGCCGCAGCCGCGAATAATTAAGTGAATTGAAAAACCAATCCGATACAGGATACCATTTGAAACATTAACCCTCCATATTCATCCATCGGATCAGGCAGGATGCGCACCTGTCAGAACCGGTAAGGATTTCTCATTCAGCATATCGTTTTTTTTGAACGCATAATGTATGTGGAAGGAAGAAGTATGCCCAATTTTTAATCATTAAAAAAGTAGTCATGAAAAACAAATTTTTTGTCTTCGCCTTTGTAGTGATGTGCACATTGATAACAGTTCCGTCGATTGCACAAAAACCCGAAAATAATTCCGGGACCCGTATCAGCAGCTCTAACAATAATGAGTCGTTTATCAATATGACGGAAGACGGGCATTCCTATAAAATCCGGCTCAATGGAACTACCGTCACTGAAATGGAAATAGACGGTAAAAAAATTCCCGAGTCTGAATTCAGTAAGTATGATGCGCTGATCAAAAAGATCCTTAAGCAGGTAGAGGAAGACCGCAAGCAGGCAGCATTAGACAGGAAGCAGGCGGAAAAAGACAGGGCACAGGCTGAACTCGATCGTAAACAAGCGGAAAAAGACCGGGAGCAGGCTGACAAAGACCGGGCACAGGCTGAACTTGATCGTAAACAGGCAGAGAAAGACCGGGTCCAGGCTGATAAAGACCGCAAACAGGCAGAACTTGACCGTGTACAAGCTGAAAAAGATCGTTTAACAGCTGAAGAGGACAGTAAACAGGCGGAGAAAGACCGGGCACAGGCTGAACTCGATCGCAAACAGGCGGAGAAAGATCAGGCACAGGCAGCAATAGACCGGAAGCTGGCAGAAGAAGACCGGAAGCTTTATGATCAAATAGTAGCCGAAGTTGTCAGTGAAAAACTGGTTGAAAGCCGCAGTGCCCTGACTTCACTTACCCTGGATAGCAAGGAATTTACGATTAATGGTGTCAAACAATCTGATGCGATGCACCAAAAATTTGCAGCAAAATACCTGAAGGATAAAAACAGCAGTATGCGGGTCAAAGTTCGTAATTAGTCTGCTGAAGACCAGATTCAAAAGGCTGCCAACCGGCGGCCTTTTTTTATCGTGAACATTATGTTCTTATTTGCCTTTGTTTCATTTTTCTTGATGCAAATTTGTTGCCCGAATTGTAGAAGGGATTGAAAGTCAAGTTAAAGGAGTTTCTGTATTGGGAAGTAGGAATTACTTCTCTTCACGAAACCTTATAATCAGTAATTTTAAAGATGTTATATGGAGTTCTCGCCTTTATCACTGTCCTGATCGCTGGTTCCCTTATTTACCTGCTTTACCGCAGAACCCTGGCTAAGAAAATAAAGGAAACCGGCATTCGGGTCAGGGGTATCATGGTCGAAGTAGTAGAGAAGCCGGCTCTTGCCAGGGATAAACTGGCCGGCCGCATCTATTTACCTACGATCAGCTTTTTTACAACAGCGGGCCAGGCTATCGTTGGCACACCGGTCATGGGTTTTAAAAGCTTTGACGAAGTAGTGGTCCCCAGGAATGTTACTGTGATATATGATCCCAAAAAGCCCAGCATGTTTTGTGTGGAGATCGAATAGGGTAAAATTCGCTTTTCACCATTCCTTTACCAATGAGGTCACAGTAATGTACTGAGTTGTACATTCAGGACAATTGAATGATTATAGGAGTATTACGAAATACCGGTGCAGCTGACAGTGATTGAAAATACCCTATTTACTATTATAGGCGTATCTTTGTACATTGATGAGCCAAATGGAAAAGCGGGAAAAACATACCCTTCATCCATCAATAAATAATTTACTAACCTAAAATTTAATTCTAATGGCAAAAAAGAACGCTGAACCCAGAAAAAATAAGCCTACCAAAAGGAAAAGCTCAGCGCAGAAGAAAGCGGCTAAACAGAGAAAGCCACGCTGAGTTCAAAACGAATTGAGCCCGGTTAAGAAACGGGTAAAAAGCAAAAAAGAGCTGCCGTTGGGTGGCTTTTTTTATGGAGGAGAGTCCTTCCAAGAGTATCTAGCAGTGTACTCGTAGAAACTCAACCCCTACCTCCCATAACTATAATAATACGCTTCCCTCGCCCAAAACGCCCCCGTCTCCGTAATCACATTCGCCGTCATTTTTTTCGGCAGGCCCGTTCCATAGTATTCCGTTTGATAATTGTAAGTACCTACGTAAAATCCGGAGACCTGCAGGAGCAATTTTGAAGCCTGTTTGGTGGATTGGAAGAGGATAGCAGGGACCAGGAATTCTGTGTTGGAGCTGACATCGGCATGTTTGGCAACATAGTCCCAGAAAATAGCTTCATTGCCCAGGGCTATGGCGGCCGGACTACCGGTTAATGTGTATTTGTAGGATTGCACCAATGACCAAAAAACACCCTGAGTACGGATATGATCAATCTGGGTGATATCGCCCGAGGGGTTGTACTTATAGGCTTCCTTTTCTGCATCTGTACTAAAGTAATAGATGGGGTTAATCACGGAATCAATCCGGTTGCCGGTTGTTTTAATAAAGAAACTATCCACATCGTTAAGCGGATCATTCAGCATGGATGTTCTCATTAAAATGGGATTGCCAGCGCCATTGTATTTTATCTCCAGATCTAATTGGGATATATCCGTAACCGAATCAGTGGATACCGCCCAGCTCCTGCAATGAATGGCCGTCAGCTGATTATTATTTCTTTCAAATAAAAAATCATGCATGAAGAAATCGTTGTGGTTTAAACGGATCCGTTTGATTTTCCCCAATGAATCATAGGCAAAACGAATGATACTGGAGTCCATCTTGGGCGGATAGGTTAAATCAACCGCCCTCCGGTCATACACATAGGTAACCGAACGGGGTTTGGTTCCGGTATTGTCTTCCACTATCTCAGGAAAAGGGAAGGGATCGGTATACGGCACTGGTCCTGTATCCGGCTCACAGCCAGTGAAGGCTAGTGAGGTGATAATAAGAAAACAGTATAAAATTGAACAGCCTGATTTTGAAAAATGCATAGTATCAAATATAAGCAATAATATTTGGCTGGCAGCCCGCCACGATTCTCACAGCAGGAGCAGATCGCAATCATTTTTTTCGGTAACTTCATCAGTAACCCAAAAAATGATGGAATGAAAATGATCAACCACCGGATTTTTCTTTTTGGAGTCATGGCCCTTCTTTTGCTAAGCGGCTGCCAATCAAAACCCAAGTCCCAACCTGAATCCTGGGAACCACTTTTCAATAACAGAGATCTCTCAGGCTGGGATATCAAGATCAAAGACTTCCCCCTCAACGATAATTACAAAAACAATTTTCGTGTGGCCGATAGTATGATCCGGGTAGTGTACAGCGACTATGAAAAGTTCGATAGCCATTTCGGGCATCTCTATACAAAAGCTCCCTATTCTTATTATAAACTCCGGATGCAATACCGCTTTACCGGCGATCACCTGGCCGATGCCCCTTCCTGGGCCGATCGCAATAGCGGGGTGATGCTGCATTCGCAGTCGGCGGCATCCATGGGATTGAACCAGGATTTCCCCGTTTCCCTGGAATTTCAGTTCCTCTGTGGCAATGGAAAAGATACCGTGAGTACGGGGAATGTCTGTACACCGGGTACCGTGATTGATGTGAATGGTAAACGCTATACCGCGCATATTCAGAAATCAAATAGCAAGACCTATCTGAAAGATGAATGGGTTTCAGTGATTGCAGAAGTATATGGCGATTCACTGATCCGGCATATCGTGAACGGAGATACCGTATTGACTTATACCAATGCACAAATAGGAGAGGGACTGATCGCTTCCGACTTTGGCTGGAAAAGAGGGAATGTGCCCGATAGTATGTACTGGATCAGTCGGGCGAATACACCGCTCAAAGAAGGCTATATCGCCCTGCAGGCCGAAAGCCAGCCGGTGGATTTCAGGAGGATTGAGATATTGAACCTGGTGGGATGCATGGATCCGAAGGCAAAGAACTATAAGAGCTATTATGTAAAGGCGGATAATGGGCAGTGTCAGTATTAGGTTCTTTTTGCGTTCTTTGCGCTCTTTGCGGGAAAAATTACGACGATATTGATTTTGCTTCGCTCGAAGAGTCCTATGGACAAAATGCGAGAGATCTAACCGCAAAGACCTTTAGTTTCAAAATGTATTCATTCAAATATTTAGTCAGAAATTAGAAGAAGAAGCGGGGTGAACCTGGCAAAGACATGAGCTATTAGGCTCTACTCGCGTATTGGTCCCCACTTCTTCTTTAACTCGTTGACATGCTCCGTTTAGAATTTCAGACATAGCAGGTCTGTTAAAGGTCTTGGAGATGTTCAACAACTAAACTGATTAAAGTTATGAAGGAAAAACAAATTTTGGCTATCGATGTCTCTAAACGCAGCCTGGACATCTGTGTACGGCCAACCGGAGCGACCTTTAAGATCAGCAATGATCTGTCCGGGTTTAAAGAATTGACAGCTGCGATTAATCCAGACCTTGAACCATTGGTTGTTATGGAACACACGGGTCTTTATTCATTTAAATTGGAGAAATACCTGGAAGAGCAAGGGGTGCCTTATTGTAAGATCCCTGCACTTGAAATCAAGCGATCCAATGGGTTGGTTCGGGGCAAGAACGACAAGATCGATTCCGTACGGATCGCTGAGTATGCCTGGCTTAGGCGGACACAACTCGTAGCCACCCCAAAAACAAAAGAAAAAGTAACAAGACTAAACCAGCTACTGTCACTGAGAGCTAAGCTGGTAAAGGATTGTGGCGGTTACAAAACTCGGATTAAAGAGATGCTTGATACAGAGCTGATCAGCAAATCTGATCTGATCTACAAAACGCAAAAGGCCGTAATAACAGCCCTAAACGGCAATATCCAAAAGGTTGAATCAGAAATTGAAACCCTGATTGAAACTGACCCGGAGTTAAAGAACAACTTTGATCTGATCAGGACGATCAAAGGAGTGGGTAAAATCGTAGCAGCAAGAATGCTGGCTGTGACCAGTAATTTTAAAAAGTTCAGCAATGCCAGAAAGTTTAACTGCTATGCCGGTCTGGCCCCTTTTAAACATGAAAGCGGAACCAGCATCCGGGGACGATCAAGGGTAAGTCACCTGGCAAACAAAGAGATTAAAACAGTCTTAAACCTGGCGGCATTTTGTGCCATTCGCTTCAACCAAGAGCTTAAGCTTTACTATGAAAAAAGGGTATCAGAAGGAATGAAAAGAATGAGTTGTATAAACATCATCAGAGCAAAAATTGTCGGACGAATATTTGCCGTGGTCAAACGCCAGACTCCATATGATGCACAGACCCTGGCAGCATAATTAATCCGGGCCTGTAAAACTAAAAAAAAAGAAAATTTGGCCGAATATTGAACTTAGAATACGCGAAGGCGCAAAGATTCGCTATGAGTTTCACCGCAGACCTGCTTGCCGGCAGGCAGGGAAAGGAGAGCGCGGAGTTTACGCAGAGAGATATTTTACCGCGAAGGCGCAAAGATGCGCTATGTTTTTTTCTAAAGGAACAACTTGCTTCATTGTGTAAGTAAAGGCCCAAAAGAAAGCCCCACTAGCCACTCCCCACTAGCCACTCCACTCGCTCTATAATATTCCCCTCCCGACTATTCAACGTCACCATCACCGCCTTTCTTTTTTTATTCGCATCTTTCAGCAGTGATAGATATTCTTTAAACTTCGGATTCGATTTTTCGATTTTATAAAAACGTGCTGACTCATAAAAAGTGACTTTCACCGAACCTGGTTCACTGTATTTTTCCATATACACTTTGGCCACATTAAAGCGATGCTGAAGAGAATCCTGCGGTGGGATGGAGCTGGTGGCCATGGTTATTTTGCTAAATAGCGTTAGTAAAATAAAAAAGACCAGCCTGCTGCAAGGGCAGGCCAGTCTTTTTAAATGTTTTTCTACTTTCATGCTGGAAGAATGAAGTTAGTTACACGTCACATATGTGGCATAAGAAGTTAATGTGGCATTCGTTTGTGAATAGTCGGGATCAGTGTTAAATTCCCCTGTTTCATAATTGCTGGGGGTATAGGCCGAGGAAGGTTGTATACTGTAAGAATCAACCGAGGCATAGGTATAACAGGTCTTATTTTTCTGGGCATTGAGCCAGGTAGAAAGCAACACCGGTTCGTTAAACATACCCGGATCAATCACATATGCCAGGATAAATGTTCTGCTGCCGGCCTGAACCTTTACCCTGATTAAAGGGGTAACATGGTACCACCATTGCACACAGCAGCCGCCCCACTTATCTGCTCTTACTGCCAGATTATTATTCTCAACTGTCGCAAAACTGAATACTTTTTCACTACAGTAACCAAAATGTTTTTCAATAATCCAGCGCATTTTATGTGCCCGGGCATAACAACCATCTTTTACATACTGAAAGGGGATACAGGGGTTGACCAGCTTGGGGCCGGGAATATGGCAGGACTGTGCGGCACAATAATTAAAAATCTCTTTGGCTTTATCAAGACTGGGTACAATATTTTGACAGGTGGTGAACACCTTCCATTTCAAGTGGTCTCCGACAATATTGAAAGTACTGGTATCAATCTTTGTCCACTCAATTGGCCGAACCGGCTCACCCGGTAATTTTACTTTGCGCAAGTCTCGGAAAATCTTTAGTTCAGCAGGGCTGAGATCCGCTAGACTCAGCAGGGTTCCGCGCTGTTCATCAGTAATGAGACGAAGTGGGCTTTTTTCTCTTAATGCTGACTCAAATCTTTTTTTATTTGTTGTAAAATCCTGCTCATTACTGGACAAGTAGAGCGCCTGTTCTTTTTCATTAAAAGTCACTCTCAGGCTTTTACCATCAGCCGATGGCCGGATGGCAACCACGGTTACAAGGGTCGTGTCTTTAAAAGATCTTTGTCCGGGGTTTCCGGAACCTGGGTTGGGATGACTGCTGAAATAAAAAGTAGCCAGGAAAAATAATGCCAGCGGGGCCATCATTTTTTTTCCGGCAAAGCGGAGTGTTAGCATGTGGATAGGTTTAATGGTTATACCTTAAAGTTAGCTGAATAGCCAGACATCTGAAAGAGTGATAAAAACACCTCCCCGGGTGATTGACCGCTCCCCCCGAATCCCCTAATTTTATAAAAAATCAACCGTGGGAACAATCCGGGTCAGTATCATCGAGGACAATAAAGTGATTCGCGATAATGTATCGAAATTCATCAGCTTTCATGATGATTTCGAAATTGCCGCCGTGCACGGTTCCGCTAAAACATTTTTAGAATCCTTACAGATCGGAGGTGTACAAACCGATATTTTATTACTGGATATCGGGCTACCGGGTATATCCGGACTGGAAGCCATTCCCCTGATCCTGGAAAAAATGCCCGAGCTGAATATCGTGATGCTCACCACTTATGAAGAAGAAGATGTGATTGTGAAAGCCCTCTGCTCCGGTGCCTGCTCCTATATTTCCAAAAAAGCCAGTCTGGAAGAAATTGTAGAAGCCCTGCGCATCGTGGCAGCCGGCGGTTCTTATATGTCGCCCTCCATCGCCCGCGAAATCGTGAACCACCTCATGGGTGGCCGTATCAGCAAAGCCACCATCCTCACCGACCGGCAAAGAGAAATTCTCGAAAAACTGGTGGATGGCAAAAGCTACCAGACTATTGCCGCTGAATTATATGTCTCCATCGAAACTGTCCGCAGCCATGTCAAAAAAATGTACAAGGTCCTTCATGTGAATAATAAAACAGAAGCCATTACGCAGTATATGAAGGGGTATATTAAATAGTCCCGGATTTTATCCATAATATTTTTTCCCGCTAAGTGCGCTAAGAGCGCCAAAAAATCAGTTTAAATCTCACTGCGAAACCTCAGCGTTCTCCTGTTCCCTGCCTGCCGGCAGGCAGGTCTGCGGTGAAAATCTTTGCGAATCCTTGCGCCCTTGCGCCTTTGCGATTAATTTTCTCTGCGTAGACTCTGCATCCTCCTTTCTCTGCGGTTAAATCTCTCTATATTCTATTATATTTGAACACAACAACCCCCATTCGTTGTACCACCGCCTGCTCCATCTTTTTTGCCTCCTGCTCTTATCTGGTATGCTCACCGGACAAACGATCAATTACAAAACGATTCCGCCTGAATTTGAACTGGAACGAATAAAAGCCGTGAACCCGGGCAACGGTATTTTCACCGGTATCCGGGAAGACCGGCAGGGGTATCTCTGGCTGACCGGAACCGCAGGAATCCATGTATTTGACGGGCAATACCAGCTCAGTTATCAGACCGGAAATAAAGCCTTTCCCATTCAGGGTGGAAGTGGTGATAATATTTTCGGTGATATTACCACTGATCCGCAAGGCAGGTTCTGGCTGATGAATGGAAAAACGATATTGCTTTTCGATCCCATCAAGCGAAGTCTGGCCGATAGCTTTGTTACGGGTGACCGGCTACCGGTTTTTTTTCGTTTTGGACATCAATCCGGAAAATCTCTTTTTTATGTGCAGTCAACGTTAAACGAGAATCAGGCAACGCTATTCAGAAAAGAAAAAAATGTAAAACCGGTTGCCATTTTTCAAACCCCCTTCAATCGGGAGAAAATTTTTTTTTACGATAATAGCAACCTGCATCACTGGATGTTGCGGGGAGATGAAATACTGCGGTTATCACTTGATGGAAAATCTATCAAACGCTTTGCGTCTCCTGTCCCCACCTTGCTAAACATGTTTACCAATAAAGAAACAGTTTTTTTCGTTGGTTCCCGTCAGAATGCCATTTACTGGTGGAACCCGGTCAGCGATCAGATTGAACTCTATTCCACGATTCCTGCTTTTGCTACCGGTAAAATACAGTCATTTTATGTGGAGAATGACCTGATCTATATTGCCAGTAACATGTATCTTTTTATTCTGGATAAAAAGAATGGTACGGTACAGGATCTGTCACCCCAGTTTACAAAGCTGGTACAGGTGGAAGCACCGGGACACCTGAGTGAAACGATGCTCAAAATTTACCAGCAAAGGGGGCAGGGGCTTCTCCTGCAAACCGTTGCCAATTTATATCGCCTGAAAAAGAAAATGCCAGGTATTGATTTTTTTCGTCATCCTGTTTTTACCAATTTACCTGAACAGCAAACAAAACCGATCAGTTACCGGGCTATCACGGAATCAGCCGATCATCACATCTATGCATCCTATTACACCGGTATATCAGCAAAGAAGCCCGGCGAAGCGGCATTTGCTCCACTGCCTACGGAGCGATACCGGAAGGGTGACATGGTCTCCACTTATAGTCTTCAATACTGGAATCAGCACCTGCTCTGGAATAATGTACTGATCAATATTACAACCGGGCAATCCCGCTATATGTTTGACACGTTATTCAGCGGTCATTGCACCCAGTACCTCAGGGGAGACAGCTGCTGGCTGTATAAGTGGAGCAGCCAGAGCTTGCATTGCTATGACCTTCGGAATAACCGGCTCCGGACTTATCCCCTGCAGATTCCGATGGATGAGAATAAACAGGAAGGGAGGAATGGTGACATGAATGATATGGAAGATGATGCTAATGAAAATCAACTATGGGTCAGCAGTCATGATTTTGGTCTCGCCCTTATTACCAAACAGGGAAAACTGCTAAAGCGATTCCTTTATACAGAACTCGGTACTTCAGATAGCTATATCACCGATCTGGAAAGGGTAGGGGATCAGCTTTGGTTTGGATGTACAGACGGACTGGGAAGGCTGGATATACCAACCGGCCGGTCAATCATTTTTCGAAATCCGGGTATTCAGAATAATATCATGCAGAACCGGGCCGTCTTTAGTATTGTTCCGGATGAGAAAGGTAATTTTTACCTGGGCAGCAGCAGTGGGTTATTGTATTTCAATACCAGCACCCTTAGTTTTTTTAACCTGATGGAAGGACATCCCCTTTCAAGGATCGAATTCAATCGCGCTTCCAGTCTGAAAACCAGCGATGGCCGTTATTACATGGGCTCCACCAATGGATTATATTCTTTCCAGCCGGGTGACCTCCAATTTATCAGTGCATCTGAACCAGTGAAACTGGTCAAACTGGTGGGTATTGCCGCTTATAACAACCGGCAGAATGAATATAATTATCAATCCATTGGTCTCGACAGTCTTCAATCCCTCCAACTAAGCCCTTTTAAGCGAAACCTTCAATTCAGCTTTTCTGTTCCGGAATATAATCATGCCGTTTATTACAGTTACAGGGTAAAAGGATTCAACGATAACTGGTCCGAATACAAACCTGAAAACAGCATTTCCCTTTCCGGACTGGTACCAGGTAACTACCTGCTGGAAGTGAAAGTATCTACGGCACTAAATGATACCAATGCCTTTCTTTATTCACTACCCATTCACATGCGGCAATCCTGGTTTAAAAAGCCCTGGGTGATAGCTTTGATTGTATTGGGAATATTGGGGCTAATCATCTGGTTCATCCGGAATCAGTTTAATCAGCGATTACAAAGGCAAAAAGAACTGGCCCAGCTCCGGACAAAAATCAGCAGCGACCTTCATGACGATGTGGGCACCATCCTGAGCGGACTCGCCATGCAGAGCCAGATGCTGGCTTATGCTGCTACTGGTGATCAGAAACAATCACTGAATGAAATCAGTGAAATGAGCCGGGAAGCCATGGAGCATATGCGGGATACGGTATGGGCTATGGACAGCCGAAAGGACAAGTATGAAAACCTGATTGACCGGATGCGGGCTTTTGCTGAAAGAAACCTGGCCCTTAAGAATTTTACCCACGAGTTCAGTATTTCGGAAATTGATACCAAAAAATTCATTAACCCCGAAAAAAGACAGGCCATCTACCTGATTTTTAAAGAAGCCATTACCAATATTGTCAAACACAGCCATGGAAACCATGTACTGGTCAGCTTATTCATGGACAAAGCCGGATTGCATCTGACGGTAAAAGATAACGGCGATGCACATGCGCAAATTAATTCCGATGGACTGGGCATCAGCAATATGACTATGCGGGCTGAAAAAATTGGCGGCAAACTGTATATCCGCAGGGAGGAAGGATACGAGGTTCAACTGGATATTCCCGTCTGACTTCCTGCATAAGTCCGATCCTTATATCTCTTTCCTGTACTATTACCAGTCCCAGATGGTTTCCCAGACCTTGTCCTTGTTTCCATCCAGGAAATACTTCATGGCCTTCGACCGGAAGAATTTTTTTGATTGATAAACCAGGTAGGAATTGCCGGATTCGAGTACAGAAATATAGAGATAGGTGACGTCCGGGCTTAGCAATACCAACATTTTTTTTCCTGATGGAGTGGGCCGGTACCTTTTAATCACCGGCAATCCGTTTTCATCAATATAATCCAGTATGATCTGCACCTCAAAATTGGTATTGTTATGGATTTCCAGGGGAATCTTTCCTGCGGCATATTCAGCTGCCTCCCATTGTTCCTGGGTGTATTCAGTTTGTATCACCGGGAGCAGGGAACCCAGGTCCCGGCCCGATACAACAGTCGTGAGTCCGGTCTCTCCCTTGATTCGTCCTGATGGGAGTTTATAGGGTGAAACGGCCTTAGGTGTTGCTTTAAGCATGGCTTCCTCACCTGCTTTTAATGCTTGTTGTGTAGTGGTATTGACCAATTCGCGGATTTCATTTTCATTCAGCGGTATATTCCGGATACCTGTAAGATCATTTACAGGAGCAGGCTGTACCATCAGGTCGAAAGGGCCATAGGGGGCCGACAATTTATTAAACCAGTAAGCAACAAATCTTGTATTGTCGAATGTTTCGGCATTGGAGTGAATGGCTTCCAGTCCGTGTTGTTTGGATACAAGGGTATAATTGGGTGTTGCCAGTCTTTCCGGATTTAGTTTGTATTCCGTAGCTGCTTTTTTAACCGTTGGATCAGGAAACTGGATCATTCGCCAGAGCTGATTGGGATACATGGCAAAATCAGTCAGCACAAAATAGTAACTGCCATTGGTGTTTTTGGCAATGGCCAGTACTTTATTGCCACCCAGTTTAAGATTCGTGATTTTATACCAGCCATCAGCTACGGGCACAAATCGCCAGGCTTTTCCACCATTATCTCCGCCGTAATCAGGTAAAAACACAAGTTCATCAGAACGCTTTGGATTTACATCCATGTACATAATATCTTTTGCAGTATTGATTTGTTGCAATTTGTAATACTTGCCGGCCTCAGGAGTAAATTGCGTATAAGCATTCAGGGAGAAATTTTTGGGGTTGATGGTATTTCCATCGGCATCTTCCAGAATCCATTGTGCACTCCACCATCCCGGTTCTGCCTTGCCGGCTTCCAGTTTTCTGTTTTGTGTATGCAACCCGGCACCAGACCAGCGATTCGTAATCAACTGATGTCCGTAGTGATGGTCAGTTTCCATTGTGCACTGAAAAATCCGGCAGGTACTTTGCCTGCTTCGAGATAACCTTTTTCCACGTTCAGGTAATAATCCGATTTATTCCGTAAACGGATAAAGTCATCATCCACTCTTTCGATATACCAGAGTGATCTTTTGATAGCGGGTGATAAAACCAGCTGACTGGCTTCACCGCCGATATATTCTCCGGTCCACCTGTTCTTCAGGTACACCGCTTCCTGTGCGGGAAGGACCTGACTGATCAGTAATAAAATAATGAAAAGGCCTTTGTATCGGATCGATCGGAAAGCCTGGATGAAACTGCTGTAAAAGGACATACAAATTATTTGCAGCAATTTCACTCAAAATCAGGGGCAGGACAAGTACCCGGGTTGGTGAAATCTGGTATTGACAAATCGGAAATACTCACCCTGTAGGGTGAGTCAATAAAAAAATCGGATTTAGGCTAAGGGCTGTTCAACACACCGTATACAAAATTGGTTGTTGTATCTGAATAAGCTGTTAGCAGGTACTCAATGTACTGCCGTACAGTTAATGAAAAAAGAAAGTATAAAGGAGATTGGAAATTCCGGATTAAAACATCGGATATTTAGATGAAAGTCACAGGGCTGCCTGTTTAAAAACATAAGTTAATAAACCAGGTGGCTATTTCAGTATTTTTTCAGATCTGATTGTTGTAAAACTGCCGGAATTATTGCGTATTCATGGCGTCAATCATTTCAGCAGTGCATTCATTCAGTTTTTTATTAAATGCATCTTCCTGGGTTTTGTCATTAATAATTTTTCCCCAGTTTTCCCCTTGTAATTTGGAACATTCCATCCTGATTTTTTTTGCTTCCGGATCGGAGAATTTCAATCCCTTACCTTTTTGGCGACATTCACATACTTCGCTGGCTAAAGCAAGACCATCTGCTTTCTTTTTTCCTCCACATGAAACAATGCCGGCCGTGAGAATAAAGATTACAATGTACTTTTTCATTTGCTGTTGATTTTAGGTTGAAGTGTTGATATGGGTTATGAAATTGGTTCTTGTAATTAGAATCTCAGCCCGAGAATAAGTTAACATTACTGGGTTTTCGGTATCAAATTTGCGAGTCGATATGAGAGCGTATTTGTTGTTTATTATTTTAATAATAACAATATACATGAAATCCAGTAAAATAATGGCAGCCTGGGTGTTTTCGTCTCTTAAGATTTGATTCTCAGCATTTCGTATTATTAAGAAATAAAGACTAAGCGGTTTTAGCTTTTTGGCATCATTCACATGATCATTTCCGGTAACTCATATTCGGTTAATGTCAAAACGATTGCAATTTTTTTGCTACCATGCTTTAAGATTATTTAAGTAATGATAATAAATTAAGAAGGATGTACGCAAACAGCAATTGAATTTGTGGAATAATTTAAACGCACCTCTATAAGTTTCTTTACTTTGCATAATCTCTTCAAAGTGCCCATCACCAAATGAAAATAACCGGTTCCGATTGGAAATGGTCATATACTCGTCCATTCAGTACACATTTAACTAGATCAGACTTTTTTCAGCATTAAAACGATAATATGGTTACTGTAATTATACCGGCATTAAATGAGGAGAAAACCGTTCGGCAGGTAGTAGCCCTGGTAAACCGCGCAGCACAGGTTTCGGAAGTTATCGTAGTGGATGATAAATCAATGGATGCCACAGTGGATGAAGCGCGCAAGGAAGGGGCAACAGTGATCACCAGTACTAAATTAGGAAAGGGCGCTTCCATGAAAGACGGGGTGCTGGTGGCTAAAAATGAAATACTTGTCTTTCTCGATGCAGATATCGCCACCTACCCGGACAATATCATCGAATTGCTTTCTGCGCCAATAATTAAGGACGAAGCAGATTTTGTAAAATCCTTTTTTTCCCGTCAGGCCGGCCGGGTCACAGAACTGGTAGCCAAGCCCTTGTTGTCTATTTTGAATCCTGATTTTCCCAAATTCAGACAACCGCTGAGCGGAATGATCGCCGGAAAAAAATCCCTGCTGGCTCAGTGTGAATTTGAAGAAGGATATGGAGTGGATATAGGTATCCTGATGGATATGCATCAGCTGGGTGCCAGGATTACCGAAGTGAATATCGGGAATATCGAAAACCGGATGCAGGCCCTGGAACAACTGGGAAGAATGAGCCGGGAGGTAGCCCGTACCATTATCCGGAAATCAAAGGCAATGGAAACACCCAACCTGGAGACCTATGAAAATATACAGGTGATCCGGGAACAAATGGAATTTGCGATCAGAGAAGGATTGATGTCGCTGAAGAAAATTGCTGTCTTTGATATGGATAATACCATTTTGGAAAAAAGTTTTATTCACACGGCAGCAGAAACATTTGGCTTTAAGGAAGAGCTCGTCAATATTATCACCAATAACAGTAACCCCTTTATCTGTACCAAACTAATTGCCCGTTTATTAAAAGGGAAAAACATAGGTGAACTATTAACGGTCGTGGATAATATACCCGTAACACCACATTTAAAGGAACTCATAGCAGAATTAAAACAACAGGGCTATATCACCGGAATCATCAGTGACAGCTATGATTGCATCACTAACCACATAAAAAACCAGTTTGGTTTTGATTTTACGATTTCCAATGAATTGGAATTCTCCAAAAGTGTAGCTACCGGTG
>Ga0209174_10001404_pt1 | contig 17017 bp, 10 predicted proteins | sample JI91814BDNA_FD_187505 | JGI IMG/M metagenome (GOLD analysis project Ga0209174, IMG submission 187505) | Wastewater effluent complex algal communities from Wisconsin, to seasonally profile nutrient transformation and Carbon sequestration -... | ecosystem: Engineered > WWTP > Effluent > Algae...
CGTAATTGACTGTTGTGTGGTGCTGGTCGAGACTTGCTTTTGTACCGGCATCGCTCTTGCGCTGGCTGGTGCGCCACCGCCAGTAGTGATGGCTGCTACTACCACACTGGCAGCGTTACTTATGGCCTTAGTGGCTACAGTCAGTGGCGCATCTTGTCTTTTGACGTTGGTTTCGGCTACAGCTAAAAGCTTTTGATTTCGCTCAAGCGTGGCCTTATTGATATTGCTGATTGTTTTAAAAGTCTCGCTATCAGGCGCGTTGATAGACGCCAGAGTGATCCCTTTGATATTAAGACCCTCTACATTAGTGGAGAGCTTTATCAAGATATTGGATATATAAAAGCGAGCGGTGGTGGTATCTTGCGTTTTGATGGAGGGATGATTGGGGTTGTTGGCGATTTCTATCAGCTTGTTTAAATCGTCCCGGGCTGACTCAGGCAAAAGACCAAGTTGGAGCAATTTAGTAAAATTGCTGCTCAAGTCAAGCAAAGATTTTTGTCTGTCCTGAGGCGTTGTTAGATTTGGCAAGTTGATAAATTTGGTGGTCAGTTCACCGACAAAATCATTTGAGACCAAAACAGGCGCCACTTTGGGCTCGCTACCTTTTTGCAGGTTATTGAGCAAGGTGGATAGACCACTAAAGTCCATTTTGGGGTTGGTCTGAGGACCTGTCACTTGTGTCGGAGCAAGTAAGTTTGAGTTGACTATGTTTGGTGCAGTGACTGTAGTTATTTTTAGACTGGTGGGCTCTAAATTTATAACCTTGGTGGCTTGATTAGCCAGTCCTGAGCGCTGATCCAGTGGTGTCACTGTGGGATTGGCTTGCAGATAAGAAGGAAACTGCAAATTTTGAGTGGCGTTTTGAATTTGTTGTTGCTGTTGGATGATTTGAATAAAGCTTGGACCCTGAGGCACAGCCTGCTGGACAGCCTGAGGCGTGGGCGTGGGAGTGGGAGTGGGGGGAGGGACAGGATCTCCACCTTGAGCCAGTGCCGGTTGATCTAGCATCAATAATAGTGATGCCCCAGCAAGCAGGTGTGCAAGTTTAACCATGTGTGCCTCTAATTAACGGGTTTGTTTGTATAATAGTTTACTTGGTTAAAAATAGGAAATGCTTGATAGGTTTGCCTATCATTCATGTAGTGCCTCTTTGTCTATTAAAAATGATCTTCCAGCGCTTTTAGTTTTGCTTATTGCCTGGTTGTTTTTAGTCTCCTCACCTGTATGTCTTGCGCAGGTGGCTCAAAGCAGAATAAGACTGGCAGATAGATATCTCTTTTTTACAGACTCAGATGTTTTAGCATCTGGCGCTAGCCATAAAAGCAGACCTATCTTTTATGTCGGTGAGGGGGCGTTATCGCAAGATTCCTCTGGTGCCATAGTGCTAAAGTCAGGGTCGGTTTTAATTTGTCCGCCCAAAGATATTGATATTTTGACGTCTCTGGGAGTTGTTAAAGCAAAAGCCCATTCTCGTTTTTTTCTTGTTCTGGCTCAAGATGCTTCAAGCCTCAGCTTACTTAATTGTTCAAGCCACGAGATTGTTTTTTTTAGCGGCAAAAAATACAGGCATATCAAGCCATTTGAAGAATTTCGTTTTTATGATCACCGACCTACTCGGCAAGAAGTACTACCGGCAGATGGCTTGGCGCGCAAAGAAGTGGTTTTGCATGATATAGATGGGCAGTCCACTGCTGCCACCAATTCATTTTTACTTACGTCTATGCTTGCCAGTCCATATTATTTGGGTAATTGGCAGCGTGATAGCGCATTTGACAAAAAATTACTAAAGGCTCTACTCAAGTCTCAAGCAGCGCTTGATAGCGCCAGTCCCAGTGCTGAGCAGTTTTATGTAAGCCCCGATTTATACAAGGGTTTGCACTAAGTTGAAAAATCACACTTGTCTTTTAGTTGTCGCTCTCGCCTTACAGTTACCCTGTCATGCCCAGGGTCTAGCTCCTATCTCGCTGCATACTCCAGCACCTGTATATGGTGCTGACAATGCTGTTTTACTGGCGGCAGTGAGGTTGCCAGATCCAAGCATCACTCCTACAGATCAAACACCTACTCATATTGGTGATGAGCGTAGTTTATTTACTTCCAATTTCAAACTAAAAGCACTGGAAGCATTGCCTGCCAGAATGTACTTCACAAGCATTACTGAAGTCTCCCAGCGTTTTGAGAGTAATGTCTTTAGTAATGCCAGGCAGCCTAAGAGAGATTATGCCTTTCGCGTGCTGCCAAATGTCACTTTGGGCTATAACATTTTGCCCAGGACCAATGTCTATGCCAATTACTTTATGCTCAAAGATGTTTTTGCCAATACCCCTAGACTCAATCAATCTACCTTTCACTCTGTCTCAGGGGGCATCCAGCATGACTTGCCCATAGATAACAAATCAAATTTGCAGTTAAACTTTCAAGTGAGACAGTTGTTTCAAGCTGCTAATTTGCATCAAGCCGATTTGTTGCCTGGTATCACTTATACTCGGGTGCTCAAACCAAATGCTATTGGTTTTTTTAATACTCAATTGCAAATGCGCAGTCGCAATATTTTTCAGGGCGCCACACGTGAAATCGATCCCTTTTATACCATTGGCCTGGTATTGCGCAAAGACAGATGGACGATGACATCCACTGGTACGCTGGTCAATAATTATAGAAACAATACAGCTATACCGCCCATAAGCAATAGCTCAATCATCGGAGCTTTTGAGCTAGCCAGACCGGTCTCAGTAAAAAAGCTGCCTGGTCTTGATGCTTTTGTTCGGGCAGAGCCTATATGGAACTGGGGCGCCCACAGTGCTCCTGGGCTGAGCGGCTTTGATTTTAGATTGTTTAGTGGTCTGCGCTACAGTCTGGTCAAGCCCAGTATTGGACCGCAAATGGATACTTTGCGCAAACAACTAAAACAGCTAGAGCAGCGCTAATATCTACTGCTGGTCTTTATCCACCAGCTCAAACAGAGCCAGTGTGCGACCTTCCATCAAAAATTGCGACTGCAATGGCCAGCAGCTTGAGCTCAATTTGTTTGATGTCTCAAAATGCAGCTTCCAGGTTTTGTCCATACGGTGGGGGGCAAACATGCGCCAGTATTGTGAGACTTGATTTGGTGGCAGAGCGTAGCTGATATCTTCCCAGTTGGCATTACAGAGTAAAAGCAGTGTATTGCCTACAATCGGTCTGCCGTCTTCATCGGTATCGTCTATGGTGGAGCCTTCAAAGAGCACACCAAAGTTGAGGCGCTTAGTATCGGTCCAATCTTTTTCATTCATCTCAGTACCATCTGGATTGAGCCAGACAATATCTTTGATCTGATTGTGTCCTTCCTGAATCGCTTCCAGTACCTGTCCTTTAAAAAATTTGCGACGGCGCAAGACTGGCTGTGAATGTCTGATGGCTGCTAGCTTTTGCACAAAATGCAGGAAGTCTTCTTCTTCACTTGTGAGGTCCCAGTTGGTCCAGCTTATTTCGTTGTCCTGGCAATAGGCATTGTTATTACCTTTTTGGGTGCGACCCATCTCATCGCCGCCCGAGATCATGGGCACACCAAGCGATAGCATCAAAATAGCCATCAAATTACGTCTCTGTCTCATGCGCAGGGCGTTGACTTTAGGGTTGTCGGTTTCGCCTTCCACGCCGCAGTTCCAGCTGTGGTTGTTGCTTTCGCCGTCGCGGTTGTCTTCTAGATTGAGCAAATTATGCTTCTGGTTGTAGCTGACCAGATCGCGCATGGTAAAGCCATCATGACAGGTGACAAAGTTGATACTGGCGTGGGGGCTGCGACCGCTATGAGCATAGAGATCCGAGCTGCCAGCCAGTCTTGTGGTCATTTGACCAAGCAAACCTTGGTCACCTTTAAAAAAGGCTCGCATGGTGTCTCTGTACTGACCGTTCCATTCAGTCCAGAGTACAGGGAAGTTGCCGACTTGATAGCCGCCTTCGCCCAGATCCCAGGGCTCTGCTATGAGCTTGACTTGAGATATCACCGGGTCTTGCTGGATGATATCAAAAAATGAGGAGAGCTTATCGACTTCGTATAGCTCACGGGCAAGGGCTGATGCCAGGTCAAATCTAAAGCCGTCGACGTGCATCTCCAGGACCCAGTAGCGCAAGCTATCCATGATCAGTTGCAAGACTCTGGGGTGAGTCATATTGAGAGTATTGCCACAGCCGGTGGTGTCAATGTAATAGCGGCTGGTGTCTTCTCCACCACAGCGGTAATAGCTGGTATTGTCCACACCTCTAAATACAAGAGTGGGACCAAGCTGGTTGCCTTCGGCAGTGTGGTTGTAGACCACATCAAGGATTACTTCGATACCAGCGGCATGCAGAGCGCGCACCATCATTTTAAATTCGCGTACTTCGTTGGTGGCACCTTTATAGTGCGAATAGCGCAAGTCCGGGGCAAAATAACCCAGAGTGTTGTAACCCCAGTAGTTATTGAGACCCGCTGCCACCAGATTTTGATTGTCGCTTCTGCTATGTATTGGCATTAATTCAAGAGCTGTTACGCCAAGTTTTTTGAGGTGGCGGATGACCGGCTCGGTGGCGATAGCGGCATACGTGCCGCGCAGCTCCTCGGGGATATCGGGATGGAGGGCGGTCATGCCCTTGACGTGGGCTTCGTAGATGATGGTTTCGTGCCAGGGAGTGTTGGGCGGAGTATCGTTGCCCCAGGTAAAAGATTGGTCTACAACTGCGCTCAGGGGCGCATAAGGGGCTGAGTCCCGGCCATCAAAGCTCAAGTCATCGTCTTCATGCCCTACTTCGTAGCCAAAGAGACTGTCGTCCCAGGTCTCAGTGCGCACAATTGACTTGGCATAAGGGTCGAGCAAGACTTTGTTGCCATTAAATCTAAGTCCCTTTTCGGGGTCATAGGGACCGTAAACACGGTAGCCATAGACTTGACCGGGGCGAATATCCTTTAAATAGATATGAAAAATCTGGTTGTTGTACTCGGTCAGCTCGATGCGTTTGCTCTCATAGCGTGACTCGGGGCTATCAAATAAGCAGAGTTCAACTTTACTGGCGTTTTCTGAAAAAATTGCAAAGTTGACTCCCAGACCGTCCCAGGTTGCGCCCAGGGGGTACGGTTTGCCGGGAAGTATACGCATGGATGCCCCTCAAATGGTGGTTGTCAATAGCTGCGAAAACGTAGTAATTGCCTTTTAAATTTACCATCTTTGCTAACATTGGGGAGATAGGAGCATAGAGTAATTATGAGCGCTGAGCCCGGTAGCCTGCGTGGCACCGTATGTGATACTGACAAATCGGCCTACAAATATTGGACCGAGGTGCAATTGCGCTATGGTGACACTGATAAACAGGGGCATATCAATAACGCTGTTTACTGCTCACTCTTTGAGTCTGGCCGAGTGGATTTTCTCTTTAAGGCAGACGGCTCGCATTTTGCCGGAGACGGTCTCAATTTTGTTATTGCCAAAATCACCCTGGATTATTTAAAAGAAATGAATTTTCCCGGCACAGCTTGCATTGGCTCCAAAATCCTTTCTATAGGTCGTTCATCCTTTCGTATTGGTCAGGCGATATTTATGGATGACACCTGCTACAGCACTGCTGAATCAGTCATCGTCCTGACCGATGATAAAACCAGGCGTTCAACGCCACTTACTGAGCCACTTCTGGCTGTCTTGAGGAATCTATAGTGGGCGCACCCCTTGTAACTTGTCAGTCTCTGACCAAATCTTATAGTGCCAGACCTTTATTTAAAGAGATAAGCTTTAGCATCGAAGACGATGAAAAGGTCGCTCTTATTGGACCAAATGGCTCCGGTAAGTCTACTTTGCTCAAAATTCTGGCTGGCCTGGTGGAGCCAGATGACGGCTCAGTAGTCAAAAGACGTGACCTTAAAGTGGCTTATTTGCCGCAGTATCATAGTTTTGATAAAACTCTAGGGGTCCATGATGTTGTCCTTGCCTCACTTAAGGCGGTAGAAGGCGACCATGATGAGACTGGCATCATGTCAGCGAGAGCAGCGGCAACTTTGACCCGAATGGGTTTTAACGATCTGGATTTATCAGTGGGCACACTCTCAGGTGGCTGGATCAAAAGACTGGCACTATGCGCTGAGCTGGTTAAAGAGCCTGACTTTTTGCTACTGGATGAGCCTACTAACCACCTTGATTTGAGCGGTGTGCTCTGGCTGGAAGAATTTTTGCGCAACGCCAGCTTTAGTTTTATGCTGGTCAGCCACGACAGAAGCTTCCTCGAAAACATTGCCTCCCGTGTAATTGAGCTTAACTCTTTTTACAAAAATGGCTTCCTCTCGGTCAAAGGGCAGTATCACGACTATGTCCTGGCCAAAGAAGAATACGAAAGTGCTCAGGCTAATGAGCAAAAGGCACTGGCTAGCAAGATGCGGCGTGAAGTGGCCTGGCTTATGCGGGGAGCCCGAGCGAGGCAGACCAAATCTTCGAGCCGTATCAAAGAAGCCGGTAAGTTGGCTGACGAGCTGGAAGAAGTTAAATTTCGTAATTCGCAAAAGCTGGCTGCTGCTCTTGATTTTACCTCAAGCAATAGACGTACCAAAGAGCTTGTGGTGGGCAAAGGTATCTCCAAGACTTATACCGAGAACGGTGTCTCGCGTACACTCTTTAAGGACCTGGATATTATCCTGGCACCTGGTCTCAAGCTCGGTCTCGCTGGCACCAATGGCAGTGGCAAGACTACTCTCCTTAAGATGCTGGCTGGCAAACTCGCCCCTGATACAGGCACTATCAAACGGGCAGAAGGTCTCAAGGTCGTCTGGTTTGACCAGATGCGCGAGGCTCTCGATCAGACCATCACTCTTAAGCAAGCACTCTGCCCTATTGGTGATACGGTCACATTCAAAGGGCGCCCGATGCATGTGGCGAGCTGGAGTAAGCGCTTTCTCTTTCGTCCCGATCAGCTGCCCATGCAGGTCAGTTATCTCTCGGGCGGTGAGCAGTCACGGATTTTTATTGCTCGTCTGATGCTACAAGAAGCTGACTTACTTATCCTGGACGAACCTACCAATGACCTCGATATCCCCTCATTAGAGGTACTCGAACAGAGTCTCGATGACTTTGAAGGAGCAGTGGTACTGGTAACTCACGATCGCTTTATGCTCGATAGCATCTCTACCCATATACTTGCTCTCGATGGCTCTGGTGGTGCTGAATACTATGCCGACTACTGGCAGTGGCAGGACAATCTCGGCAAAAAATCAAACAAAAAAGAAAACCGTCCTAGACCCTCAAGACCGGAACTGGCAGTCGAGCCTGAGCAGTCCGCGGTAGCCACTGTGGTCAAGGAAGAAATAAAGACAAAGCCGCTCTCTAACAATGAAAAGAGAGAGCTGGCTGGTATGGAAAGTAAAATTGCCGCTGCCGAAGAGAAGGTAATTGAGCTTAAAAAAAGCATGGAAGATAAATCTATCGCTCACAATCATGTCAAACTGGCTGAAATAATGCAGCAAGTCAATCATGCCAAAGATGAGGTGGATAAGCTCTACATGCGCTTTGACGAGCTTGAGCAGCGCAAATAAAAAGGCTTAAATGAGTATGTGCTCATTGATAAAAAGGCCAAGAAAAAAACACAGAAGCGGGCTGGCTGGGCACGCCAAGTGGACTGTGTAATATACTAACGGGTAGTAGAAAAATTCTACTTGTGAGGTAGCCTTGCTCAGATTAGATTGCGTCAGTAAAATTTATCCTCAGGGCGAAGTCCTGAAAAACGTAAGCTGGGAGCTTAAATCCGGTGATCGTATTGGTCTGGTTGGACCAAACGGCAGCGGTAAAACTACTCAGTTTAAAATTATCACCGGTCACGAAGAGCCTACATCGGGCAACGTCATTAGACAGCAAGGGCTCAAGGTCGGCTATCTCTGCCAGGAATTTGATCTGGAGCTGGATAACACTGTTGGTGATGAATTTACTCGTGCCTTTGTGGAATTAAACAGCATCCAGGAAGAACTCAATGTCGTCCATCATGCTATGGAAACAGCTCATAGCGCTGATCTCGATAGACTGATTACGCGTATGCATAATTTGCAAACTGAGTTTGAGACCAAGGGCGGCTATTTGATGGACGCCAAAATTGAAAAAATGCTAATCAACGTAGGCTTTACTGCTGCCGATGGCAAGCGCAAAGTCAGCGAATTTAGCGGCGGCTGGCAAATGCGTATGAACCTCGGCAAGATGCTCCTGACCGAGCCAGATCTGCTCCTCATGGACGAACCGACAAACCACATCGACCTGGCCACTATCGAGTGGCTCGAAAACTTTTTGCGCGCCAGCACTATGCCTATGGTCATTGTCTCTCACGATAGACATTTTATGGACAGACTTTGCACCACTATTGTGGAGATGGAGCGCGGCGTATCATCACTTTATCTGGGCAATTACACTGCCTATGTGGAGGCCCGTCGCCTCAACAAAGAAGTGCAACTGGCTGCCTATGAGAGACAATCTCGCGAAATGGAAAAGCAACAGGCTTTTGTGGACAGATTTAGAGCCTCAGCCACACGCAGTACCCAGGCTAAAAGTAGAGAAAAACAACTGGACAAAATCGAGCTTGTCGAAAGACCCGATGAAGACGAACGTACCCTCGAATTTAAATTTCCCGAGGCTGTACGCAGCGGCGTAGAAGTAGCTACTGTGCGCAAATTGACCCATGGCTATGATGACAAACTGATTTTTTGCGACGCCCAGCTCGATATCACTCGCGGTGAGCGCATTGCCTTGCTTGGTCCCAATGGCTGTGGTAAGTCGACATTTTTGAGACTACTTACTGGTCAGGAAGCACCTCTCGATGGCACTGTTAAGCTCGGGGAGCACAACGTTAAACCAGCCTATTTTGAGCAAAACCAGGCTGAAGCTCTCGACCTGGAAAAAACAGTACTCGATACGATTTACGATCAAGTGCCCGACTGGAAGACCGATGAAGTGCGCGGACTTCTGGGTCGCTTCCTCTTTTCGGGGGATTCGGTTTATAAAAGAGTCGGAGCCCTATCTGGTGGCGAAAAAGCACGTCTGGCGCTGGCCAAGATGCTACTGAGTGCCAATAATTTTTTGATCTTGGACGAGCCCACAAACCACCTCGACATCCCCGCCAAAGAAACTCTGGAAGCTGCTCTCAAAAAATTTGACGGCACTGTGGTGATAGTCTCTCACGACCGCTATTTTATCCAGGAAGTAGCTACCAAAATTGTGGAAGTTAGAGATGGTCAGCTGGTGGTTTATCACGGCGGCTATAACTATTATCTTGAACTCAAAGAAAGAGAAAGAGAAAAGGCTGAAGCTGATAAAATAGCTCACGAAAAAGCGCAAAAAGAAAGTGAAAAACGCGTCAAACGTACAGCCAAAGAAGCTGAACGTAAAGAGGCTCGCAAGTAGCGCTTAAAGAGGCTAGATGAAAAAGCTAATTGTGCTCCTGGGTCTGACACTGATTGTCGCGGAGCCAGTTGCTCTGGCACAGCTGGGACAAAATTTGACCGGCGCTGTCGATAACTACACTAGCTCTTTGCAGGCTAAAATGCGTTTTCCTGCTGCGCGCATACCAGTCAAAGTCTATATAGAGGATGGTAGTAAAGTGCCTGGTTTTAGACCAGACTTTGTCAGCCTTATCAAAGAGAGCTTTGCTCTCTGGGAAGCATCCTTATCGTCTAAAATCCGATTTGAATTTGTCACTACTCCTGATGCCTCTATTGTCTGCCGTTTTACTAACGATCGCAGTCAGATGCAATCACCCACTGAAGACGGTCAAACAATTGTGGTGCCTGATGCCTCTGGTATAGCCAGTGCCACCATTACATTTTTGACAGTGGGACCCTCTAAGATGCCTGTGGTGACAGAGAACTATTTTAAACGTATTGCTCTGCATGAAATTGGACACGCCATAGGCATTGGTGGGCACAGTCCCAACCAAACCGATGTGATGTTTGCTGCTATTTATCCAGAAGACAAACCAGCCTTGCTGAGCATACGTGACAAAGCCACAGCCTTAACTTTGTACGCTGATGGAGCTGTCTCCACTACGCCCACTCAGATACCGCTCCCTACCGGTACAAGTCCAGCCATGATGAGTTTGAGAGCCAACAACGAAGCAGCTATGGCCATGAATCAAGGCAATTTTGATTTAGCTACTACCAAACTGGAAGAAGCTTATAAACTGGACCCTGCTAACAGTCTGGTGCGCAAAAATCTGGCTGGCATCTATGCCAATTTTGGCACCATGGCCATGATGCAGCGCAATATGCCAAAAGCTGAGGAACTCTACAAAAAGGCTAGTAATGTCCTTGAGGGTGATGCTTCCAACAAGCCACTCTATGCACAAGTGCTACGCTTTTATGCTCAGACTTTGATGTTTAACAAAAAGGTAAAAGAATCAGAACAAGTCCAGGCAAAATTAAAAACACTGACACCATAAGTAGTGCAAAGTAGATATGACAATAGCAAAAAAAATAACTATAACAGCTCTGGTGGTAGCCACCGCTCTATCACCAGCACTGGCCTTTGGCGCGGTAAAGCCTGCGCAAACACCTCAAATAATCTTTCAGAATATAATTGTGGACAAGCTAAAGAGCTCTGACTATGACACAAAGAGTGTCAAAAATTTGTTTGACTTGCTCAAGTCTAAGGGCACATTTACTCTCAAGCGCTACAGTACTGGTGGTCAGTCTGCTGTCACAGTAGTGGATGAGCGCTCTATGGAGTCTGCTATCAGTGGGCTATTGCTTATGCAGTGGGACAGAGACAATATCATGCAGGCTCTAGCTGAGCGTGCCACCGGGCTTGGTGGTGACTGGCAAAAGGGTCTGGATAGCTCGCTCAAGCACCACTATATATACAGGCAACGTTTTATCGATGTCATAGATGGCAAAGTCAAAGCCAGCGACATGATGGCTCGTCCCCATATCCGCTACAACTCAGTCTCGCTGGCTGAGCTGACCGAGCCCTGGGGTCATGCTCAAAACGATGCGCTGTCATTTATTGGTTATTTGCTATTTTTGGATCTCAATCAAAAGGATAAGAGCCTCAAGAGTCTCGCCGGTAGTAAAGCAGCTATTAGTTATGCTTTGCTTTTGCCCCATTATCTAAAGGCTGTAAATGTAGCAAACGACATGGAGCTAGGGGCCTGGGAGGATAAACGAGCTGTCCATGCTTCGTCGATAGCTGTGGCTCTGGCCGCACTGAGAGAAGAGTACGAATATGTCAGTCGCCACGGCGCCATTAAAGGCACTATAGACGGTGACAGTCGCACTTTTGTGGTAGACGAAAAACTATTGCGTGATCTTATGGGGCAATGTAAGGCTGCTCTCAAACAAATACTGCCTTATGAATACATAGTCTCGGATCAAAATGACACAAGAGCCGATAAGCGCAAAGTGCGGGTGGCTGACTCCGCCATAGTCAATGCACTAATAATGGGTTCTCTGGCTGAGCGTCCACTTTTTGATGATGCCATCACAGTCAAGCTCATCGATATCATCGAGGCCAAGCTCATGGGTGACTATGGTATTGCCCGTTATACTGGCGACATCTGGGATGGTCGCAATGACCGCAAAGATCTAAAAGCACATGAAGAAGCCCAGTGGTGCCATGTCTCACCAATGATCTCGGTGGTGCTTGGTGAAATTTATAGACGCACTGGCTCAGAAGCCATATATAAACGGCAGGTGGAGCATTTTAATCGTGGTCTCTCTCATGTCAATAGCCGGTTTAATGTGCCGGAAGCTTATATAATTGACCCGACTGAGCCGGTGGACTCTAAAAACAGACACTGGATCTCGGACGCCAATGAGCCACTTGCCTGGGCTCAGGCTGCTCTTTTGTTGTCCTTTGATGGTATGCAAAAGAGCATCGACTATAAGCACAGGTCTCAAAAGAATACTCGGGTGTACTGATGGTTAGTAAGTCTGTCGTCGACAAGGTCAAATTGACCGAGCGTATCAAACCGCTAAGGGACGATGTCAGACAGCTGGGCACAGTGCTTGGCAATATCATCAAACACTTCGAAGGCGAAAAAGCCTTTGCCCATGTCGAAAAATTGCGCGCCTTGTTTAAAGAAATACACCGCGAGCGTGATAGCGGTGATAGTGGCAGGCTCAAAGAACTAGATAGTGAGCTGAGAGATTTGATTGACAGTCTCAGCTTGACTGAGAGCGCCTGTATTATCAAAGCCTTCCTCACATACTTTGACATTATCAATATTGCTGAGCAAAATCATCGTCTGCGCAGACGAGCATTGCGTGATTGCCAAAACAGTACTGCTGATAATTATGGACTTGAGCCAGACTCAGTGGCTGAGCTTATGGCACGTGGCTTTGACCGCGACACTATCGAGGCCATCTTTGAGGGACTGGATATTCAGATGGTCTTTACTGCCCATCCCACAGAGATAACAAGGCGCACTGTACTGCTCAAACAGCTGGAGCTAGCACACCACCTGCACAAAAGAGACCATCCACCACTATCGAGACGCGAGCAGCTCAATGTCGAGCATGGCCTAAACAATGTCGTGGAGTCACTCTGGCTCACCGAGCATGTTATTCACTTTAAGCCAGAAGTAATGGATGAAGTGCGCTACGGCATTTATCACTTTGACAATGTGGTATTTGATGCGGTGCTCGATGTCCACGAAGACTTAATTAAGCGCTGGGATGCTCTCTCTCCCATTGGTCCGGAAGAAAAACATAGCTTTATTACTTTTGGCTCCTGGATTGGTGGAGACCGCGACGGTAATCCATTTGTTACTTGTGAGGTGACTAAAAAGACCCTTGATTATCAAAGACAGGTAATCATCAACCGTTATCTCAAAGAGCTAGAAGTCCTCTTTAACGAACTCAGTCATTCGCGTAAGTGGCTCACCCAGGCCCTCAATGCCACTAACGACTTCAATAATTCATTCCATGAGCTAAAAGAGACTATAGTGGCCGATGGCGATATTATGCCCCAAGTCAAAGAGCGTTTTGGTGAGCGCTATAGACTGGAGCCCTTTAGACTTAAATTGCTTTATATCCAGGCTAAACTGCGCAGCACATTGACCCGCACTAGTGGTGGTTACAACTCACCGCAAGATTTTAAAGATGATTTGCTCAGTATTTTGCATGTTTTAAATGGCTGTGGATGCAATTACAGTGCGCGCAATCTCAAGCGCTTGCTTTATGCTATCGATATTTTTGGCTTCCATCTGGCTAAGCTTGATATCCGTCAACACAGCAAACGTCACCGCAGTGCTCTTGATCAAATAGCCACCCGTTATGGATTGAGTCAGACTAAACTCAGTGAAATGACTGAAGATGAGAGACTAGACTTTTTGCGTCAGGAATTTAACTGTCTGCGTCCGCTTTTGCCAGAGAGACTGAGTTTTGATAGTGAGACCAATGAGACTATCGAAATTTTTAGAACCATGGCGCAGTGTCGTAAAGATCATGGTAACGAGGCAATCGATACTTATATAGTCAGTATGACTGAACGTCCCAGTGATTTATTGACGATACTGCTTTTGGCTCGTGAAGCCGAACTCTGGAATCCTACTAAAGCCGGCGCTGATACTATTTCGGTGGTGCCGCTCTTTGAGACCATCGAAGACTTGCGGCGCGCTCCAGCGATGTTTGAGACATTGCTTAGTTTTGATGCCTACAAAAAATATCTGGCTGACCGCGGTAATCAGCAAGAAATCATGATTGGCTACTCTGATAGTGGCAAAAACGGTGGCATCGTCACTAGCAACTGGGAATTGTACAAAGCGCAAAAGGCGCTGGTTGAAGCCGCATCAGCTCATGGTATTACACTGATGCTCTTCCACGGCCGTGGTGGCACTATTGGCCGGGGCGGCGGACCGACTCACCGCGCTATTATGGCTCAGCCTGCTGGTACTGTCGCTGGTCGCATCAAAATCACCGAGCAAGGCGAAGTGATATCATCCAAATATGCCCTCCATGGTATTGCCGTGCGCAACTTTGACAGATTGGCTGCTGCTGTCATTGCTGCCAGTTTGCCCGGCGATAAAGTAGGAGACTGCGATGAATGGCTGGAGTTTATGGAGCGAGTATCAGAAGACTCGCGTCTGGCTTATCGCAAACTTGTCTACGACACACCGGGCTTTGTCGAATTTTTTAGTCAGACTACACCGATAAACGAAATCTCTCAGCTCAAGATGGGCTCAAGACCGACAAGACGTACAGCTGGTAGTAGTAGTATTGACGACTTGCGCGCAATTCCCTGGGTCTTTGCCTGGACGCAGAGCCGTTATATGTTGCCTGCCTGGTATGGTTTTGGTACGGCCTTTGCCCATGTGCTCAAAGACAAAGATGCTCTTGCACTGTGTCGCACCATGTATAAGTCCTGGCCCTTTTTTAAGGGGCTGGTATCAAAGATAGAGACTGCCCTGGCTGTAGCCGATATGGATATTGCTCGCTACTATGCCCAAAATCTAGTAGACAAAGAGCTTTTGCAAAAGTTCTTCCCCCTAATTGAGGACGAGTTTAAACAGAGTTGTCAGATCATTTTGGCTATCTGTCAGGAGCAGGAGCTACTCGAGTCGGTGCCTTATCTGGCTCACTCTATTAATTTGCGCAATCCATATGTTGACCCGCTCAGTTATTTACAGGTCAAATTGGTAAAAGAGCTTAGAGCCTCTCTCAGTCAAGGTCCCACAGAAGACAGTGACAAACTATTGGAGACTGTGCTTATGACAATCAATGGTGTAGCTGAAGGTCTGCAGAATACAGGCTAAAAATAAGCAGAATACAGGCTAGGAAAAAATGGACAGAAAAGAACTATTCAATAGCGCTAATCGTATCGTGATCAAGCTCGGGACAGCAGTACTGATGCGTGATGAAGGTGGTATTGCACTCAGTCGTTTTTATAGCTTTGTCGAAGGTATTGCCGGGCTAATTAAATCTGGCAAAGAAGTCTTATTGGTGACATCAGGTGCTGTTGGTCTTGGTAGTCGCGCTTTAAAACTGACAGCCAAACCAAAGCTTTTGCCACTCAAACAAGCCTGTGCTGCCATTGGTCAGGGGCGGCTGATGGGGCTATACAATGATGCCTTCGAAAAATCAGATGTGGTGGCAGCCCAGGTGCTCTTAACCGAAGAGGATTTTAGTAATAGACACCGTTATCTCAATTTGCGCAGTACTATTTCGCAACTGCTTGAGCTAAAAGTACTGCCTATCATCAACGAAAACGATACTGTCTCAACAGCAGAATTGGAAACTTTAAAAAGCGAAGTTGATATCAAAGTCAATTTTGGCGATAACGACAAACTGTCAGCTCTTGTGGCAAGCAAGATGGACGCTGATTTGCTAATTATCCTCACCGATGTAGAAGGTCTTTATAGCGCCGATCCGCGTCTGCCTGATGCCAAGCTAATTAGTCTGGTGGATAATTTTACTGCCGAAATCGAACAACTGGGAGAGTCCAAAGTAGTCTCGGACAAACCCGGTCGCGGTGGTATCAAAACTAAACTGGCGGCGGCCAAGATTGCCACCCAGAGTGGTTGTGCGGCTATTATTGCCGGTGGCAAATTGGACAGGGTCGTCAGTCGACTGGCTAGTGGCGAAGAGCTCGGTACTTTGTTTTTGCCTAAAAAAGGACTGAGTGGTAAGCAGCGCTGGATTGCTTTTGCCACCACAGTAAAAGCATCTATCGTAATTAATGACGGAGCTAGAGAAGCTCTGACAAATCGCAAAGCCAGTCTACTGGCTGCTGGTATCACCGAGGTCAAAGGAGCGTTTGAGCGCGGTGATGTGGTATCAGTAGAAGATACAAACGGCAAAGAATTTGCCCGGGGTATAGTCAATTACAATAGTAATGAGGCGCGTCAGGCTATGGGTCAGCACAGCCATGCTCTCGATAGTGTGGCGGGGCGTAATTATGATGCCATTATTACGCGTGACAATATTGCCTTTTTAGATGCATGAATAAACAAAATACACTAGATAAAATCGATGCCGTGGCGCTTGCCACGCGCACTCTTGCCATGACCACTGGGGCTGAGCGCAATAGCGCACTGCGCTCCTTTATCGAGCAATTGCAAAAGCGCTCAAGCGAGATCTTTAGCGCCAACAAAAAAGATCTGGAGCAAGCACAAAGCGATAATGTCGAAGCCAGCCTGATTAAACGGCTCAAGTTTGATCAAGCCAAACTGAGCGATGTAATAAAGGGCATCGAGACTTTGATTGCTATGGATGACCCTATTGGTAGTATCGATCTCAAAACTGAGCTAGACGACGGACTGATATTAGAGCGTGTCACAGTGCCTATTGGTGTCATTGCTGTGATCTTTGAGTCGAGACCTGACGCTCTGCCTCAAATAGCAGCACTGGCGCTAAAGAGTGCTAATGGTGCCTTGCTCAAAGGTGGGCGTGAAGCCCTCACCACCAATACTGTAATATTTGAAATATTTACCAGTGCCATAGGTAGTGTACTGCCAGCTATGGCACAGTCTTATGGGCTACTTAGTGAGCGCAGTGATGTGGAGCTATTGCTTGGCGCCACTGGCAAAGTGGATTTGATTATCCCTAGAGGCTCAAATAGTTTGGTCAGTTATATCCAGTCCAATACACAGATACCAGTACTAGGTCATGCCGAGGGTATCTGTCATGTTTATGTGGACAAAAGTGCTGACCCTGATAAAGCTTGCAATGTTGTGGTCGATAGCAAAATTACCTATCCGGCTGCCTGCAATGCTGCTGAGACTTTGCTCTGGCACAAAGATTTGAGTGAGACCACAAAAGTCCAACTACTTAAGGCGCTGAGAGATAACGCTGTGGAGCTGAGAGTCTGCCCCCGTACTCTTGAGCTTTGTCTGTCCGCTGGTATAGAGGCTAAGGCAGCTAGTCTTGCAGACTTTGCCACTGAGTATTCGGCCCTTACTATGTCAGTAAAAGAAGTGGATAGCCTGGAAGATGCTATCGATCATATATATAAGTACGGTTCAGACCACACTGACAGTATTGTCACCGAAGACGACAATTGCTGGCAGCGTTTTTTTGCTCAGCTCAAATCCGCCTCTATCTATCTCAATG
>Ga0209174_10001405_pt1 | contig 17010 bp, 14 predicted proteins | sample JI91814BDNA_FD_187505 | JGI IMG/M metagenome (GOLD analysis project Ga0209174, IMG submission 187505) | Wastewater effluent complex algal communities from Wisconsin, to seasonally profile nutrient transformation and Carbon sequestration -... | ecosystem: Engineered > WWTP > Effluent > Algae...
CTCACATGCTTGACCATAGTCGCTGATTGGACGAAGAAAGTTGGCGAACTGTCAGGCACTCCGTCTCCCTCCGAAGTGGCAACCGACACATCAGCAGAGCATGCAGTACCACAGGAATCGACCGCACAGAAATCGGTATCACCGCAAGAATCTGTAACGACGCGGGAATCTGTATCAGAGTCGGAACCTACGCCGCAGAGTGAGACTCCGAGCAATCGGACAGGAGTCCCTCCGCAAGCCACTTCAGCACAGGCAACTGCGGACCCTCCACCACAAGCAGAGTTCGCCCAACAATGGGACGCTGCGGCCAGGCGTCTCTTCATTGCCAACCATGATGTCGATCCGGCTGATGGGATTCAGCACTCCCTTGAGATCATCCCTGTCGATTAAAAGTTGGCAATGACGGATTACGAGAGCACCAACTGATTCCCTTGATTGGCTCAGGAATCCAGCGGTGGATACTTGCTCAATTTTCGCTGAAGGGAACGACGGTGCAGACCCAGTCTTCGAGCCGCTTCGGAGATGTTGCCGCCGCACTCTGTGAGGACCTGCTGAATGCGTTCCCACTCGCTCCGCGCCAGCGAAGGAACGCGGTACTCTCCTAGAATGGTTGTCAGCGGTGGTTGCTGGGCTCGCTCAAACGCAGCGAGAAGTTCATCGGTTCCTACGGGCTTGTTGAGATACTGAACGGCTCCGAGCCGTACGGCATCTACAGCCGTGGCAATGCTACCGAAGCCGGTCAGAACTACGATTCGAGTACTTGGATCGAGCACGGCCAGATCCCGGACCAGCTCCAGCCCAGAGCCGCCGGGCATACGCAGATCGACGACCGCAAACTCCGGCGACTCTTGTCTCGCCAGCGCAAGCGCCTCCTCGCAGCTTGAAGCACCACGGACCTCATGACCGCGCTCACGTAGAGCGCGTGCCAAGCGCTGCCGAAACACTTCATCATCATCGACCACTAGGATGTTGAACGATTCGCTCTCTGTTAGCACGCTCGCCCTCCTATGCTGCGATCGGGTGCGGATTCCTGGCGCCTTCGTTGTGAAACTGCGGCAGGCTGATCACTACTCGCGTGCCCTGCTTGACACCAGATTGCAGCTCCAGCGTTCCACCGAGGCTCTCGGCGACAGAACGGCATAGGAATACACCCAAACCCATGCCAGCCTCCTTCGAGGAATAGAACGGCTCGCCAATTCGTGGCAGCCGCTCGGCCGGAATGCCGATTCCTTGATCGATGACTTCAATCGTCAAGTGGTCGCCCTCGCGATAGGCTCGCACTACCACACTATCCTCCGTCGTAACGGCTTCCTGCGCGTTCTTGATCAGACCGCGTATTCCTTGGCTGAGCGCACGAACAGGAAGCTGGTATTGTACGTCTTGGCGCTCAACATCAATCGTCACTTCTGGAATGGTCGGCAGTCCGGTGAGTGCATGGTCGAGCAGCTCTTGCAGTGAAATGCGAGTCAAGGACTCGCCCGCACTCTGTCCTGCATCGCTGGCCATCTGATCCAAGACGGTTCGACATCGCCGTACTTCGCTACGGATCAGCGCGAGATCCTCTTTTACCGAAAGCGGAGCGGCGGACTGCTGACGAAGGAGTTCTTCCGCGACCAGTGCAATCGTAGACAGGGGCGTTGACAGCTCGTGGGCAGCACCCGCAGCCAGCGTGGCCAAAGATGCCAGCTTGTCCCTTTGCGCCGTTCGTTCCTGCGCAGCACGCAGCGCCCGCTCTCTGGCATCGAGCGCCCGCCGCGTTCGCACCAGGAAGTACACGATGAAGCACGCTGCGATCAGAAACGCCACCCACATTCCGTACAGGTGCGTACGCATATGTTCGGCATGACCGCCGGGCAGAATCAAGGGACGATGCTCAAGGAAAAGTAGAGCGGAGCACAGCGCGGCGAGCGCCGCCAGCGCCCATACTTGCCGCTCACTCAGCACCACCGTTCCGAGTGCAATCAGGACCAGATAGGTAATTCCAAACGGATTGAACGGACCGCCAGTGAGATAGAGGAGTGCGGTCAAGTGCAAGACATCGTAGATCATCAGCAGGAACGGAACGGAGGAAGGAATAGACGGTCCTCGCTTGATCCAGACCACAGTCGTTGCAATGGTCAGCAGGGATAGTAAGAGTAAGACTCCCAGCGTCCCCAAAGCGAGAGACAAGCCCAGAATGAAATGCACGACCAGAATGGTTCCAGCTTGTCCAAGAAGCGAAAAGGAACGCAGGCGTAGCAGCCAGGAGAGATTGAGTTGCGGTAGTTCTGCTGGCTGGGAGGGCACGGATTGAGGTCTCACGGGCCGCACTGTGTCACCCTCTGGACAACCCTGCAAGGGGACAACAGGTGCGACATCTTGTCGCATTGTCGATGAATGGACTCCTCGCTAGTTTGGCCGCGCTGCCGACCACTCGGTCATCCAACTACGAGCGAAGAATCATGAACAAGAGACTCCTCTCTGTACTCCTCATGAACTTGTTGATCACGGGTTTAAGCTGTGTCCATGACCATGAGGTTCACGACGACACTGCAACTGACTTGGGACACGATCATGACAGCGATTTGCAGCGTTCTGACTTGACGAAGGTTGTCGATCCCCACATCACGCTAGAGTTTGTCGCTCGCGTTGGAAACCAAATCGCACAGTGCGGAACAAAATACGCTGAGGTTGGGAAAGGCGGTACGGCTTCCATCGAGCTCAACGATCTGCGGTTTTACATTCATGACCTGCGCCTTGTCGATGATACTGGGCTTGAAGTTCCAATCGATCTGACTCCCGATCAAAAGTGGCAATACCAGAACGTCGCACTCCTTGACTTTGAGGACAAGAGCGGAGCCTGCACCGGAACCGTCGAGCGCAACACCCAGATCAAAGGCTTGGTTCCTGATGGCAGCAGGCACTGGCAAGGAGTCCGATTCCGCGTGGGCGTTCCGTTCGCGCTCAATCATGCCGACGTTTCCACGGCACCCTCTCCACTCAATCTCAGCTCGATGTTCTGGACCTGGCAGTCCGGCTACAAATTTGTCCGCATCGAGGGGGATACTGGTACCGGAGGCAGCTTCATCGTCCACCTGGGCAGCACTGGCTGTATGAAAGATGGCAGTGGTAAAGTCGTAAGCTGTCAGAGCCCCAACCGACCTGAAGTCGCTTTGACCGGATTCGATCCGCTCGCAAACAAGATCACCGTCGATGTGGGAGCGCTGCTCGCAGAGTCCAATCTGGCAAGTCCGATGGGTACAGAGTGTATGTCTGGACCTGGAAACAGCGACTGCGCTCCGATTTTCTCGCAGCTCGGACTGCCCTACGGAGCAGCGCCCGCATCCTCCCAGAAGATATTCCGGGTTGAATAGTGATGCCACTGCGAGCACTGACCGTCTCTGTCGTGTTTGTCCTACTGTCCGCTTGTGAGCCATCGCAGACAGAGCGCTCTGCTGTGGCTTCAAGATTCCCAGCCCCGCGCATTCCGCGCGACAATCCGTTGAGTACGGAGAAGGCCGAGCTGGGAAGGCGACTGTTTTATGACAAGCGGATGTCAGGAAACGGGACTCAGTCGTGTGGCTCCTGCCATAAACAGGAGCTGGCGTTTACAGATGGGAAAGCGCAAGGAGTCGGCTCTACTGGCCAGGTTCATCCGCGCTCTGCGATGGGCCTGACCAATGTCGCTTATGTCTCTGCATTGACGTGGGCGAACCCGCTTCAGACCGCGCTGGAATCACAGGCTCTCGGTCCAATGTTTGGCGAAAAGCCCGTTGAGCTGGGACTGTCAGGACGAGAAGACGAGCTGCTCGCCCAGCTCTCCGCAGACGCACTGTATCCCAACCTGTTTCAGCGCGCATTTCCGGAGGAACCCGCTTCGATTTCCATTGCCAGCATCACCAAAGCGCTGGCCAGCTTTGAACGTACGTTGATCTCCGCAAACTCACCGTACGATCGATACGTCTATGATCACGATCAGGAAGCACTAACAGACAGCGCGCGGCGCGGAATGGACCTGTTTTTCTCCGAGCGGCTGGAGTGCTTCCATTGCCATGGAGGGTTCAACTTCAGCGATGCGACCATCCATGTCAACTCGACGTTTGATGAGACCAACTTTCATAACACTGGACTTTATAATCTAAATGGAACCGGAGACTATCCCGCAGGGAATCAGGGTCTGTACGAGCTGACTGGCAAGGCCCGTGATCGCGGTCGCTTTCGGGTGCCCACTCTGCGCAACATTGCGGTGACGGCACCCTATATGCACGACGGTAGCATCGCTACGCTGGAGGAGGTCTTGGACCACTACGCACGCGGCGGGCGGATCATCCCAAGCGGTCCAAATTCTGGCGACGGTGCGCTGCATCCCAACAAGAGTCTGTTCGTTCGTCGCTTCGATCTCCGACCAGAGGAGCGCGCCGATGTGGTCGAGTTCCTACGAAGTCTTACCGATCCAGATTTCCTGACTACCGATCGATTCTCTGATCCGTTTTCAATTCCGTCGTCTCCATGAATCGAGCAGGTTCGCCTGCGACAACATGACGCAGAGACAAACGCGCAGCGCGGTTCAAAGGTTGTAACGATGTTGAGACTCCGCCTTTCACTTTGGGTACTCCTCCTTTGTCTTGCGCGCGTGACGCCATCTGCCGCTGATGAGCCCATACCAACTGCGGCTTCTGCTCATGAGATCGAGAGCCACCTTTTCGCCCCTTGCTGCTTTCGAGAGACGCTCGACATCCATCAGTCTCCCATTGCCACCGAGCTGCGTGCAGAGGTCCGCTCCCGATTGGCAAAGGGGGAGACCGCAGCGTCGATCGAGAGCGCGCTGTTGATTCGCTATGGACAGAAGATGCAGGCCACGCTGCCAGAGAACCTTGGATACATTCTGTTCAGTCTGGTCGCGATCGGAGGACTCCTGACTTTCGCGCTGCTGTCCGTCCGCAGAGGTGCTTCGGCTCGCGCTCCAGCGCCGCAAAAAGTACGGTCGCAACCACCGCTCACCGAAGCCGAGCGCAGGCGCTTAGAGGAAAAGCTCGATGAAGATCTGGCCTGATGAGAGTCGGACGGATACTGCTAACCGTCTTTAGCGCCGATCGATTACAAGCTCTTGATAGTTTGTCGAAGGATCGAACTCTCGCCGGTATCGGTAGCGAAGGTATTCTTGAATCACCACGACTAGAGTCGTGTACACCACGTTGCCGTCCATGATGTGACCGCCCAGGGTCCTCCCGGTTTCGTCGCTGACCGCCATGTGAAGATGCAGCTCATGGGCCGCTAAGTATCCCGATAGAGACACCACCTCAAAGTGGCCGCGATAGCGCGTCGTGCCAGGCTGGTCGGCCAGACGCAGCGCTACATCGGTCAGGCTACCGACCGCACTCACAATCGAGGCCGCCTGGAATCCCTGATCCTTGGCCAGCCTGGAAAGCTCCGTCTTGAGTTCCTGCCCCGGCTTGAGTCGAACAATGTAGCTGCGGGTCTCTGGGATGGTACAGGCGACAAGAAGGAGTCCACAGATGGCCGCGAGGATTTTGTTCATGGCCGCAGACTATGAAGCTCCTGACCGGCTCGCAAGCAGAGCGCTGTGGCTGCCGCACCGCATGCACCCCGACGATGGCCCTCACGCAACCCGCCGGTAAGACGTCCGCCAGTTTGTGCCTATCAGGAACTTGGCTCAGCCAAATTGCCACAAACCGAGTCTGCTCCTAACATCACGCAACTCACGTGTCTGCTGTCTAGCTCGTTGGAATCAAGCTTCCGACCGGCGATTCCCCTTTTTGGTGTACCGGTTCGCTGGAGCGCCTCAGACAACGAGATCATCTTGTCCGATGCTCTGTTAGAGCTACCCGTGCATACGGACAACACAGGGCTGTATCCCCACTTGCTGCACAATGTCGACACGCACAGGACTTACCAAGAGCTGTCAACTACAAATGATCAGAAGTCTGGAACTCAACATTTTCGCGTGACCCATCCCTTCCATCCGCTGCTCGGGCGGGAGTTTGAGCTGGTGATCTGCAGGACGGCGTGGGGAGAGCAGCGAGTCTACTTCCACGACGATCATGGTCGGCTGCGCGCGCTGCCGGTGGCGTGGACTGATGTGCAGCAACCAGATCCATTTGTTGTATTGGCGGCCGGGAGTGCCTGCTTCCGTCCAGAGGATCTGCTGCGGTTGTGCACGCTGTGTGAGCAAAAGAAGAGGGAGTCAAATCGTTAAGTAAATTATGCCGACACTGTAAAATGAATTACGCCGAATCCCTTAACTAGCTTTTGCCTCAACTTGTCATCAGATAGTAGGCTCCGTATAGAAATTGTGAAGGACCCGAAAAGCTCTTGACGAGAATCCATATTGCGGCGTAATTGACTTTACTTTCCTTCCCACCTCATCAAGGTTTCGCGATGCCGAAGTACCGTAAATCCGATCCCAAACTCGCCGCGCTCCGCGAACACGGAGCCTTGCATGCTCGTCCTCATGACGTGGCCGACCCTGCCTTCCTCGAACACGACTTCTTCGACGTGCGGGATCTCGTCCAAGTCAAGTACGAGATGGTTCGGCGTGTCGAAGTAGATGGTGACTCCATCAGCGTAGCCGCCGCCGCCTTTGGCTTTTCTCGACCTTCCTATTATCAAGCCCGCAACGCTTTGCATCGCCAGGGTTTGGCGGGGCTGCTTCCACGCAAACGTGGCCCGAAAGGCGCGCACAAGCTCACCGAAGACCTGCTGGTGTTCCTTCAGGAAGTGCAGGGCCAAGAGCAGCTGGGGGCTGCCGCGCTGGCGATGCAGCTTAAGGAACGCTATGGCCTAACTGTCCACCCGCGCACCATCGAACGAGGGTTGGCGCAGCTGAAAAAAAAACGTCCGTGACTGTTCAGCCTGCTTCTCCACCACTGTTGCCATCTCCTCATTCGGTCGTATCCGCCTACGAGACGCTACGCCAGCAGAGTCTGGGAACTCACCTGTCGCCGCATCCTGGGCATGGCTTGGCTCTGCTGAGAACCAAGGGGGTCCCAGCGTGGCTTTCTGCGTATGGTCGCGCGGCTCCGGCTCCCTCGTCGCAGAAGCACGAGCCCACCGTGCCGTTGCCCGGCGGATTGCGTGCAGAACTCACGGTCATTCTCGCCGGTATGGCGCTAGGTGCTAGCCATCAAGGAGTCTTCCCATGAGCTTCGATTCTCATCCCAAGATCGCCGCCCGGCATCTGGCACGCAAAGCCTACTTGTACATTCGGCAGTCGACCCTCCGACAGGTCCTCGAGAACACGGAGAGTACCCAGCGCCAGTACGCGCTCAAGCAACGGGCGGTGGCGCTGGGCTGGCCTCTGGATCAGATCGTCGTACTCGATTCCGATTTGGGTCAGTCCGGAGCCTCGGCCGCTGATCGGGAGGGCTTTCAGCGACTGGTGACCGAAGTGGGTCTGGGTCGCGCCGGGATTGTGATGGGTCTGGAGGTCTCGCGCCTGGCCAGAAACTGCATGGACTGGCACCGCCTTCTGGAGATCTGTGCTCTCACCGACACCCTGATTCTCGATGAAGACGGGATCTACGATCCGGCGCATTACAACGACCGTCTGCTCTTGGGACTCAAAGGCACCATGAGCGAGGCAGAGCTGCACCTTCTGCGTGCACGGCTGATCGGCGGCATGATGAACAAGGCGCGGCGCGGGGAACTTCAATCCCGGCTCCCGGTCGGTCTTGTCTACGACGAGGCGGGCCGTGTCAAATTGGATCCAGATTCCCAAGTCCAGGAGTGTCTTCGACTCTTCTTTCAAACCTTCCGTCGCACTGGCTCTGCGGCCGCCACCGTCAAGGCTTTCAGAAAGGAGCATCTTCACTTCCCTCGGCGTGCCAGCCACGGACCTCATAAGGGAGAGATTCTTTGGGGAGACCTGGACCATGCGCGCGCCCTGTGGGTGCTTCATAACCCGCGGTATGCGGGTGCATTTGCCTACGGGCGTAGTCGGCAACGACCCCAGGCAGTTCAGGGACGGTACAAGAAATTACCGCGAGAAGAATGGATCTCGCTGGTGCGGGATGCACATCCTGGCTTCTTGACCTGGGAAGAGTTTGAGGAGAACCAGCGGCTGCTGCTAGAAAACTCCGCAGCCCACGGCACCGACCGCAGCCGCAGTCCTCCTAGGGAAGGACCCGCGTTGCTTCAAGGCTTGGTCCTGTGCGGGGTGTGCGGTTTGAGAATGTCCGTGCGCTACCACCAGAGCCAAGGACAACAGGTCCCGGACTACATGTGTCAGCAAGAAGGAATCCGCTGCGGAGAACCGGTGTGTCAGTCGGTACCCGGTGGTTCCATCGACGCAGCCGTGGGCCAGCTTCTTGTTGAAGCGGTCAGCCCGCTGGTGCTGGAGATCACCCTTGCCGTGCAGCAGGAGCTTGTCTCTCGCATTGAGCAGGCTGACACGCTGCGGCACAAGGGTGTCGAGCGCGCTCAATACGAGGTCGAGCTGGCGCGGCGAAGGTATATGCGGGTCGATCCCGATAACCGCTTGGTCGCCGACTCCTTGGAGGCGGAGTGGAACCAGAGGCTCCGCACGCTGACCCAGGTGCAGCAGGACTACGAGCAGCACCGTCAGGCGGACCGACTGCTGATCGATCAGGAGCAGCGAGCGCGCATCCTCGCCCTGTGCACTGACATCCCGGCGCTGTGGCGTGATCCCCAGACTCCCGACCGCGAGAAGAAGCGCATTGTACGGCTCCTCATCGACGACGTTACGCTGCGCAAGGGGGAGGACCTGACCGTCCAGGTTCGCTTTCGGGGAGGTGCCACCCGAACACTGGTGCTTCCTCGTCCTCAAAATGCCTGGCAGCTTCGCATGACCCGCCCCGAGGTCATCGATGAAATCGACGCCCTGCTGATGGAATACACCGATGCCCAAATCGCTACCATCCTCAACGAGCAAGGCTATGTTTCGGGGGAGCACAAGCCATTCCACCGGGCGATGGTCTATCGCCTTCGGACCGAGTACGGCCTGCAGAGCCTCTTTGACCGACTTCGGGAACGGGGCCTGCTTACCATCGACGAGATGGCCGTCGCATTGGGGGTCCGCACCACCACGGTAAAGAAGTGGCGCCAGCGCGGTATCTTAGTCGGCCACCCCTACAACGATGGTAACGATTATCTCTTCGAGCCACCCGGCCCCGATGCTCCGCGCAAGTACAAGTGGAAGATCCGCAACAAGACCTCCGAGGCCAAAACCAAAGTAGCCGCGCACGATGCGCATGAGGTGCAGTATGAAGCCTAGACCTTGTCTCTGGGCTTGTACGGACGCGCCGGCAGAATCGCCGCTCCGTAGTGCTCTGCAAGCTCCTGATAGTCGCGCTGCACCGTCGGCTCGTACCGGCACGCGCGCGTCACCGCACTCTTGAGATTGTCGGGAATCCACAGCCGCGTCACGCCTCCGAAGTACTCGACCGCGCGCATGTGACTGCGCAGAAAGTCCTCGCGCCGCTGCGTTGCACTGGCGTGCACAAACGTCAGATTCGACGCGCCGAGCACCGCGACAAACAGCTCACAGTCGATGCGCTGGCCCGTCGCTGGGTCGAAGTAGTGAGGCCGCTTTCCCGAGTAATCGACCAGCATCTTGTCACCCGCGACGTACTCCTGCCGCTGCAGAAGCGGACGCGACGAACGGAAGCGACGGTACTGCTCACAGAATTGGGAATAGCTCAGTCCGTTAGGATGACTCTGTTTGTACTCCTCATGGAGCAAAAGGAGGGTCACTCCGGGCCTCCGGCGCTCGGCATCCACCAGCGCCCAATCGGGCAGCGGCAGCGACGAAGCGGACACTTTGGGAGGCCCATACAGAAGCCGCTCCAGCTCGTCCTCAGACAGCGGAGCAATGTCGGGCCACGTCATACCGTGCTCTCGCACCTTGGCGAGCGGCCGACAGACCAGCCCATGACTAGCTCCCACGGACTGCTCCGCGACGAGATAGGGCAGCTTCAGGTCCAGGATGTGACGAAGAATTTCACGAGACTTGCGCATACTGATTCGCTCACGCACCGCCGACTCCTCAAGGAATCGGAGGCTACAAGGAGCCAGCCGCGTACACGCCACCAGACTACGGATGAGCCTGGTCCATTTGGACCAGAATCCACGGTCACTTTGGACCGGAATCCACGGTCACTTTGGACCGGAATCCACGGTCACTTTGGACCGGAATGCGCACTTGAGACACTTGCCGAGGGGAGGAGAATCAATAGCAAGCTATTCTGATGGCCGGCAGAAGGGGCCCCACTTCTTGATCGCGCGGAACGCCTCGCGGCCAGGAGGGAGCCCCACCGGCAAAGTCCCCTGTTCTGGTCCCTCCGCAGCTTCGCATCAAATGTGATGCTTGGCGCCTTCGGTCAATCTTCTTGGCGCGCTCGAACATCGGGGCGATCCGGAACCACTTTAGAATCCTGGCCAGCCTCTTCCATGGGCGATTCCCAGGATTCGCGATGACCGACGACAAGCACAGCGATTGGACCCAGCCCCTTGAACGCTCTGCATTCGCAGCGCTCTGGGCCTTCCTCCTTGCACCGGTCATCGCCCAGGGCGTGTGGCGTCCTCTTTTGCACATCTTCGGCCCATCGGGCAAAGCCAGTGCAGTCACTGTTTCCGCCCTTGCGGTGAGCGGCACGATTGTCGTCGCAAGAGCGCTTCGCCCGAAACAAATTCCGCTGGCTGCCTTGGCGCTCGGAGGAGTGGTCGCGCTCGCTGCCTCCATCGGCTGGTCTCTCGGCCTGCCGGGCCTGCTGACGCTGCTCTTTGTGGCCGCCGCGATTGCGCTCCTGTTGCCACGGCTGTCCGCTCAACTTCCGACGACGTTGGATGGTCTGGCGAGGCGACACAGGCTCTTGTTTGCGCTGTACGTCGTGCTGGCGTTGGCTACGGTCACCAAGACTGCGCAGCTCAGCATCTTCATCGGCGACCCGTCCCGCACGGACCTGCAATCGCTGCCGGGCAATACCTTCACGGAGGTCCATAGCTGCCTGACCGCCTATGTGCGTGCCGCCGATCTGGGCAACCAAGGCGTTGACAATCTGTATGACGACCACTTTTGGCACGGGTCGAACGGACTCCCTTCGCTGCCTCCTGGAGTCGAAAACCCATACCGCCCGTTCTTACTCGACAACTTCAGCTATCCGCCCCCCTTCCTGCTGCTCACAACGCCGCTCGCTCCGCTTTCGGGGGACTTCCTGGCACAGAGAGCCCTGTGGTTTGGGTGTAATGGGCTCCTGCTCGCAGTCGGGCTGTGGATCGTCGCCCGCTGGATGGACGGGCCCGCTGCCCACCGGGTTCTGCTGTTGGCACCGCTCTTTTTCGGAACCCTGCCCATCCTGGTCACACTCCAGATTGGCAACTTCCAGATTGCCACGGTGGTGCTCTCCATCCTCGCCATGGTGGCGTTACAGCAGGGCCGCGCGGCAACGGGGGGAATCCTGCTCGCGTTGAGCATTGTGTCCAAGGTATCTCCCGGCATCCTGGGCGTGGTTCTCTTGGCAACGCGCCGCATTCGCCACGCCGCCATCACCGCCGGATTCGGAGTGGGGTTGCTGGCGCTCTCCGTACTCCGTTTTGGTACAGGTCCGATCAAGTCCTTTTTGACCTATGCGCTCCCGCGTCTCAGCTCCGGAAGGGCATTCCCTTTCATGGAGACCGAGGCTGGAATCCTCACCAACATGTCCCCCTTCGGGATTCCCTTTAAGCTCCGCTTTCTGGGCCTTTACGTGGGAGACCCCTGGCACCTCGCGCGGCAAATCAGCAGGTCTACACCCTGGGCTTGAATCCTGCTGACGTTCGTCGCGGCGCGCCGCCCGGCAGACCGCCGCGATCAGGCGGTGACGTGGATGGCGCTGTTGGTGCTGGCCGCGCTGCAAAGCCCGTTTGCTCCCGCCTACGTGACGATTGGACTCCTGTGGGCGACGACCCTCCTTTCCACCGAGGTGCGAAACGCGCGCGGCGGGTTCGGCCTTGTATTCCTCTGGCTCCTCATCCTCGTCGTGCCGCCCGGTCTGCAGCCGGCGACGCTGGCTGTCCAGAGCATGCTGCAAACGGCGGTCGCTATCGGCTTTTCGGTGTGGCTGATTGTTCGTCGACCGCGCATCCCGGGGCCATTCCGCCCCGCGCCCCTTTTGTGAACCAGTCGGAGGATCGAATGAAGATCTGTGTCATTGGTGCCGGCCCTTCGGGGCTCACAACGCTGAAGCAGTTGCTCGACGAGGGGCACGAGGTCCGGTGCTTCGAGAAGGGCGGCGACATCGGTGGGATCTGGCAGCGCAGCCCAGACCCCACGGTCGATGCCGAGCAGATGAAGGTCTTCGACAGCCTGATCCTGACCATCTCAGCCAGGTTGATGAGCTACTCTGATTTCATGGTGGAAAAGGACCGCGTCTTCTATACCCACCGGCAGTATCGGGAGTATCTGGGAGCCTATGCCGAGAAGTTCGGACTGCGGCGGCACATCACCTGCCATTCCCCTGTCGAAGAAGTCCGAAAGGGGGCCGATGGCAGATGGACCGTCACGACGTCCCAGAATGGGATTCGACAGAGCGAGTTATTCGACGCGCTCGCGGTCTGCAGTGGTCCCTTTCAGACTCCGGAGATGACCAGCGTTCCCGATCTCGACAAGTTCGACGGGGAAGTCGTCCACTCATCGACCTATCGCAACAATCGGAGGTTCGCTGGAAAGCGGGTGATGGTCGTCGGTCTGGCCGAGTCGGGCGCCGACGTCGCGCGTGAGGTCTCGGACGTAGCGTCCGAGTGTACGTTGTCGATCCGGTCCTACTCCTTCCTGATTCCGCGCATCCACAACGGCGAGTACGCCACCGACGCAACCAACGTGCGAGCGCTGCTCTACGATCAGTTTGTACGCTCGGTGCGGCAGCGATTCCCCGTACCGGCCATAAACGGAGACACTGTGCCGGAGCGGATTGGCTTCCAGATCCTGGCCTGGACCGCCCATCTAGTTACCGAGGCATATGACCACCTCGTCTCCCGGCTTAGCGGGAAAGACTCCGGAAAGAGCCTCCCAGAGCGGAACGTCATGGCCGAGCCGGCACTTCCTCTCAAGCTCGACATCGGGTGCGAATGGACCCAAGCGCATGTCGACGCCATCAACGATTGGAACAAACGCTCGCACGGCTTCGCCAGCAACTGGAGCCAGCGCATCATTTTCTCGAAAAACGTCAGCTTCATCCCCAACATCGTGAATGGGAAGCTGCGCGTCAATGACAGCGGTGTCGAGCGGATCGTCGGCAAACAGGTGGTGTTTAAGAACGGCCAATCCGCGGAGTTCGATGCGATCGTCCTGTGCACGGGCTTCAAAAAGGACTTCTCGGCACTCGGTCCGGATCTGGCGGTGAAAGACAACAACGTGCGCAACCTGTACAAGCACGCCTTCCACCCCGACCACGGCGGTCGTCTGGCCTTCATCGGCTTCGTCCGACCCTATACGGGGGGAATCCCGATCGTCGCCGAGATGCAAGCCCGCTATTTCGCCCTGTTGTGCAGCGGCAAGCATCGGCTCCCTGCCGACCTTGATGAGCGGATACAGCGCGAGAAGAAATGGGAGGACGAGGTGGTCTCCCTGAGCCCACGGCACCCCGAGACGATTCCTGCTCAGGCGCTGTTCCTCGACGGAATCGCCAAAGAGATCGGGTGTCTGATGTCCACGTCGCAGCTTATCCGTCGGCCTCGTCTTCTCTCGCGTCACTGGCTCTATCCGTTCAATCAGGCCTGCTATCGCTTGACCGGGCCGCACAGCGACCCCGAAAACGCGCTAAGGGAGATGATGATCGATAAGCGTGCTCCCTCGGATTTAGTGGGGCTCCTGCTGTTTCCTCTCCTGTTTATGCCCAGCTTCGTGCACCCAAAGTACATTCTGTTCGATTCGCCGAAGTCACGGGCGAGTCGCTAGCGTGCAGAGAGATGAGCAACACACACGTAGCAACCATTCACCAGAAAGGATTTCACGATGAACCTTAAAACCAAGTCGGGTCGTTGGAGCGTCTCTTCTATGTTGGCCGTGCTTGCGCTCTTGTCGCTGAATGCAGCGCCAGCGCACGCAAACCTTTTTAAGAAGATCAAAAAGGGCGCGAGCAAGACAGTAAACACGATTGCTCATGAGGCGGAAGAGGTCACGGAAATCGGCGCCGACGAAACCAAGGCACTGACGGAGACCGCCAAGAAGAGCTACGCGACGACGATCAAAGAGGGAGAAGGAGCCTATCGCAAGACAGTGTCGACGGTGCAGGCGGGGATCGACGCAGCCAAGGAAGCCGCGCTGCGAGCCGCAGCCGAAGCATCGCTGAAAAAATATAGCGGCTTCCTCAAGAAGTTTCGTAGCAACCTCGACGCGCTGGCGAAGGATGATAGCGCCGTTGTTGTCATCGAGCGCTTGACCAAGGCAGCCTCCGAGAAGCGTATGGACGACCAGACCCGCGCCGACCTCCTGCTCATCGGCGAGCGGCTGGGTCTTCTGGAGTGGAAGCCGAACTCGATCGTGCCGGGTAGCTCAGGCGGTGCCATGAAGTCCTCCTGGGGCCTGGCAGTGACCGGTGGCGGCGCCTATGTCGCGGGGGGCGAGGGCTCGGTGGGGCTTGTCGCCAACTGCTACCGGGAATCCGATCAGCGCTACGGTGCCGGCCTGGCTCTGTCGATCGGCGGCGTGCTCGGTGCCGCAGTCGGCGGTTCGGTCAACGTGACGTTCTACTGGCAGCCCGGCGGTGTCGCCGATGCCGAAGGTGGCTATGTCGGCTTGGGCGTGGAAGCGGCGTACGCGCAGGTCGGTGGAACCATCGGCGTGCAGTGGAGCTTGGATGAAGGCATGAAAGGTGCCTCTGCGGGCGTTCCGGGCTTTTATCTGGGCTGGGCCGCCGGTGTAAAAATCAAAGCCGGAGCCTTGCAGGGTGGCTATACGTTCGTTCCCGTCAAGTCGGTCAAATAGCTCAGCTTGTGATGCGTGCCGTCACTTCGCCAAGATGGACGCTGCTAGGAGCCCTGGGGGCACTCCTTTGTGGTTGCCATGCGCCGGTGTGGAATTCGGGAGAAGTTCTGCGCTACGAGATTCCGCCGCTCACGCGCTCGTTCACGGTCGTGCTCACCGGAGCTCCTGACGCGCTGTACGCGCTCGCTTCCTTCAAAATCCAGGGCCGGGAATTGGTGGGTGTCCCAAAGGATGAGCTGGTCGTCGATATGCGCGACTCCTATTTCGGCGCTGGCTCGGCTGTTCCTACAGGAGGTCTGCTGCAGCAGACGCGACTCGGAACCTATACCTTTGTCTATCCTTACGCGCCGGGCCAGCCGCAGCTAGGTGGGACTGTCGAGTTGGACATCGCAACGACCAAGCCCAACGCTCCCGTCAAGGTACACGTCCGTATGCCCAGGCTTGACGGCGCCCGGGTGTTGCACGTGAACCTGTTCGCCGTGAGTGAGTCGATTCAGCTAGAGGCACCGCCGTTGTTCTTGGCAGAGGCGCAAGCCATCCTGGATCTGGCGGGAATCCGGATTCAGGTGGATTCGCTGCATACGCTTCGCGGCACAGGACTCTCGTCGATTGACACTGTCACAGAGCCGTGGGAAGGCCCCACCGGACCGCTGGCTCGGCTTGCGGCAATCGGCGCGGCGCGGGTTCGAAACGGTGCCTTGAATGTCTATATCGTCGACAAGCTGCCGCGTGGTACTGATGGAGTGAGCCTGGGAGCACCGGGGCCTCCGATCCCGACGAGCGCCTACTTCGGCGTGGTGCTACGAAGCGATCCTGCGGTTTTGGGATGGACGTTCGCACATGAAGTCGCGCACTTTCTCGGGCTCCGGCATGTTCGAACCGTGACTCCTTCGGGGCGCATTTTGACGGATCAGCTCGACGATACCGAACCCGATGGTGCCAATCTGATGGAGCACGGGACCAAGCTATCCCCTGGTCAGATCGATGTCCTGTTGCGTAGCGCTCTGCTCCAATCGGAATAGCTGCTCGATCAAGTTCCGTGCTACTTCGCCGCAGACACATCCTTTGCCGCGGCTGGATCTTTCGTCGTGGGCGTCGGGTTCCCCTGGAAGTTCTGCAGGGCCTGAGTCTCGGTGAGGGTCTCGCTGCACTTCTGGCGAAGCTGCTCGGTCAGCCTGGTTAGCTGATACTCGGGATCGATGATCTGCCGGGCCAGCCGCTGGCGGCTCGCAAGGTCGCGTCGCCCCTCCGGTGCTGGCTCACCGCGCGCCGACGGAACGGTGTAGTAGGCCGCACAGTTCTCCTGAAAGCGCGCCCGATCCGCCTGCACCTCCGGCGCATCGCTCGGGTATGCGGATGCGACCTCCGGGGTCCGCGCCAGCAGGCTCTGGCAGTACAGGATCGAGCTACGCCCATGCAGCGCGTTGGCGTAGGCCGCGCTCATGCGCTCGTAGTTGGCGCGGGTCTCGGTCGGCTGATCTTGGTGGGACAGCAGCGAGAACACAATCGGACCCACCGCAGCCAGGACCGCGCCGCTGATGCCCAGAGCCTTGTTGACGTCCGGGTTGTCCACTCCAGCGACGTTCAGGACGCCGCTGATGGCGGTGCTCGATCCAGCGACACCGACCACGGAGCCGATTGTGTTGTAGGTGGCGTAGGTGTCGTGCTGGGCGCTGTAGCGTCGGACCAGCCGCTGCACATCCCCCCGGCAGCGCAAAAGCTCCCGGTGCAGAAGCTCCCACTCAGGAGCCGGTACGCGCCAGTCGCTGGTGTCCTGCACCGGAACCTCCGGCACCTGCTGGAGCGTGCCGCCGCAACCGGCTGCGATGCATGCGAACAGGGTCAACAAATTGCCTGTGATTGGGTTCAAGTTCCCCTCCGCTCCATTCCCGCTATTTCGAATCAGGTGAGCATACCGCGCGATTCCTTTCTGTCCGATGGTCGAACGCGCCAAATCGCTTGTCCCAAGGCGCCAGCCGGAGCAAGCGCAGGCATTTCCCCCCAGGTCCGCGCGGCGGTTGAGCAGCGGCGAGATGCATGACATCGTTATCACAGAGCCTGGTCTGCACGGACAGAGGATTGAACATGAC
>Ga0209174_10001406_pt1 | contig 16980 bp, 12 predicted proteins | sample JI91814BDNA_FD_187505 | JGI IMG/M metagenome (GOLD analysis project Ga0209174, IMG submission 187505) | Wastewater effluent complex algal communities from Wisconsin, to seasonally profile nutrient transformation and Carbon sequestration -... | ecosystem: Engineered > WWTP > Effluent > Algae...
GAGTGAAACGCGAATATTCACATCGACACGAAAGACACAATTGAGTGGGATTGCACTCGGCGCGATGACACGTGGTTGGGCAATGATACACAAAAATGTACGTGTGTTGAAAATCACCATCTTTTTTTTGTGGGAAAATTTCCCAACCCATGTTTGAGCGAATTTTCAGGTTGTAATAATTTATCGCAGATGAAGATGTATCGCTCGAGTCTTTTAAATGCGAGCTTGACATGTAGTCTAGTGGAATTATGGAAACATAAATTAAATCTGTTCGTTCGCATCCTTCTATCGTTAGAGCAAAAAATTTGATAATTTTTTTCGATAGCGGTGTTTTGAGAGCAGGTAAAAGACGATAACGCGGCCATACTTTGCAATTTTCAATTCGCTTTGAAACGTGTCGAGCAAAGTTATCTGGCATTGTGTTGTAGTTTTTCCATTCGAAACGAAAGCTCTCAAGTTCGATTCGTTCGATAGGAGGTAACGCGAGAACGTTTTTGATATCTTGTGAAAAGTTTGATGGATACATCTAAATAAAGATTAAAAAATAAAATACTTGTCGTTAAAAAAGTTTATCAAAATACGTTGCTACACGTATCGTATATGTGATTTGATAATTAAAAAATAATATTTGTTTTTTAAATTATTTATTAAAAGTTAAGCATATAAAGAATCGTCTTGTTAGGCATAAAACATTTTTTATCTAAAATACGTATGTACATGTCGATTAACTTTATGCCCAAACAAAGCAAAAAGAGTTGGACTCGTTGAAACAATCGCTATCATAACGTTTGTAAAAGCGGTATTTAATATAGCCAGGTTGTGATCGACTAAAACTTATCTTTGCCATGAACATTTCAATGCCTCGATTGTTTAGAAATTTTTGAGTTTCGTTTAGTTCGAGATAATTTCTTGACGATACCTCGAGTGCCGTTGAACTCAAAAACTCGGCATACATTTCCAAGGGGTAAGGATATGGAAATGTAAGACTGCTGGTGTTCATGCTGAGACATTCAAACTCAAAAGTTTTTAGTCTTTTGAGTAAAAGTGCTGTATGCTGGCTACAGTCTTCGATATTGATTGAAGCAAGGTCCAAGTCTTGAATTGTATACATTTTTCAAAATGTTTTTTACTTTTTTGAAACTATCTTTTTTGTTTTTTATTTTTGATATTTTGAGAAAAAAACAAGATTTATTTATATGAGGTTGTTATCGTTTTTATTAATATAATAAAATTTAATAGTTGGAGCCACGAGACTCGTAATATTTTAAAACTTCGTCATTTGATAAAGTAGGTAATAAATTTTCGAAATAAAAAGCACGAGCGTTGTGATAAGAAGTAGCGTCTTTAAAATTAAAGTGATAAAGATATTCATAGCCGTTTGATGTTTGCTCCCATTTGCAATTTGATTTTTGAGCACACAAGACACTTATAAATGTTTCGAGATTTGCTCTCGAAAGACTCAATTCTTCATAAGTCTCGCCGTGAGCATTGTTTAAAAAAATTTTTATCAAATCGTTTCGATAACATGGATCCATTATATCTAAATTACAAAGTTTTTGATTATGATGACAATGACAAAGCAAGTAAATTATATCACAAGCGTTTGGCGCGTGGTAGCACAACGCCTCGTTTAGATAATCAAGTGACGTATTACCTGGTCGTAAAAAATTTTGATCAGTCTTGTGATTCGTTGTTGGATTATTTTCAACGTTATGTTCTCAAGAAACGCTTTGTTTGCAGTATGATTAGACGCGATGAATATGGTACAGAATGGTTTGTTTCGGCTCCAAATTATCATATATTTAATTATAATTATTTTTCTACTGACGCTGAATTAGTCGATTATTTTTCTGTTTATGATTTTATTAAAGATTTTAAATAAAACTTAAAGGTATACAACCTTCAATTTCTTTATGTACATCTTTTATTATTAGTTGATCTGTAGGTGTGTGTCGTGTATTAAAAATGATATTTATTAAATTTGTCAATTCAGCAACTGATATAGCGTCATATTGTGGTAACGTGATAACATGATTAAAAATTTTATTAGCAGCTGATTCTGATGAGTCGGCGTAAACTGTGATAAGATAAAGTTCTTTTTTAGATGGTATTAAAATTTTATTGTTGTAAATTTCTATTGGTTTTTTTAAAGATAAGCAAAAAGTATATTGACTTGCCATTTTATCGCGTTCGACGAAAAAGTACTGGATTGCGATAACTCGATGTCATGTTATTTATACGAATTCCACTACCTCGAACTTGAGCATGTTCTGCTGGTTTGTTAAATTTGGCGGCTTCGATAATTTTTTGAGAGTCTCCTAACAAGTTGGCGTTTTTACGATGGTCCATATATCGTGATCGACCTAGAATACGAGGTATAGGATTGTCACCTGGTCGTTGCGTGTTGAATGGAGGAGCCATTTTATTAAACTGCCATAAATCTTGATGTCCCGCGCGTTTTACTCCTCGACGTCGTTTTCGTCCTTGTCCGCGTTCGTCCCAATCGCGATCGTCGGCATCTTGGAATTCGGCATCATAGGGTTGAGCTTGCTGTTTCTCTCGCAAAAGGGCCGAGGTAAGAGAAGTACCCCCTGCTGCGGCAGCAAGACCAGCTTTAAGAGCTGTACCCAACCCTCCGCTACTCGATTGAGACTTTGCCGCTTTTGCCGCCGCCTTAGCTGCTTTTTTCGACATTGCTTTTCCTGCATTTCGAGCTTCAACAGCCTTGTTTAATTTATCTTGTTTAGCTCGAATTTCTCTTTTTGGTTGTCTTCCAAAATTTTCATTAGGAGTATCTACTACCTTTTCCGCGACTTCTTCACTACCTTTACCGACTAGGATATTTTTTGCAAGTATAGAATTTTTATTTTTCTTAATAGTATCAGTGGGAACATAGTCGCCTTTAAGTTGATCTTTTGCAGAAAGAGCGTGCCAAACTCGTTTAGTATTGGGATCGACTATAGTTTGACTATTGGGAGCGTGGCCGCTTCGACCTTCAAAAAAATCTAATTGTTGTTTCTCAAGACGCTTTCGAGCTTGAGTTTCATTTAATTGATCATTCTTTTTTCGATCTGTTTTAAATTGTTTATAATCTTCCCCCGCTTTGTCTATACGTTTAGCAAGTTTTTCTGCAGTAGATTTAACTTTAGCTTTTCCCGAATTTATCGCATTAGTGGTACCTGATTTTATTGCCTTTGCGGCTTTTTGAGCCTGAGACATTACTTTATTGCCGACTTTTGATGCTCCCGAATATGCAGCTTTACCTAATGATTTAGCGCCACTCACGGCAGCTTTTCCTAGAGATTTTCCAATTCCTTTAGTTAAACCGAGAACAGCATTAGTAGCATTTTCACCTGCTTGTTCAGGATTTTTCATAACATAAGAAGCGCCTTTATTAAAAACATAAGAGGCTCCCATACCTGCGAGAGAACTTAAAGCTGAACCCAAAGATCCCAAACCCCAAGCGCCTCCTCTATGAATTCCGTTAGCTTTATGATATTCACCGAGATGTTGACCTGCTTCCATGATTTCCTGAGGATCAAGTTGTTTAAAATTTGTGTGTCCTCGGGAAACTAGCAGGTTTGTCAAATAATTTTTTGAATATTCGTTAACATGTTTTAATGCTTCATTTCGAGAAGCAAAGTTACCATACTTGCGAACACCGCGATTACGGCCGCCAAGTTTAGAATTAAAAGGCATAGGACAAACTGTTGGTTTATCATTCATATTAGTTTATTTAAAAAATTAAATATCGAATTTAGGAATATCTAAATTTAAATATTTGTTATCAAAAAAATTTTTAAAATGTTCCAATTCTTGTTCAGTAATGGCTCCGTGACATACATTTAAAGTCCAATTAAGACCAGACAAGTTTCTAAATTTTGTCTTTATCGCCGCCATTTCATTGAGACCAAGATCCGAGTCAAATTCAATCATCAATGCAAGGTTTGATTGTAAATAGCTATACCAATGTTGTCCATATTGATATTTGTGTGCGTTGCTATAGAAATATTTGATTACATCGTTAGTTGGTTCACATACTATAATTCTACCTATGCTAAATATATTAAATTTTAATAAATTAAAAAAAATATCCAAATGTCTTAGTCCGTTTGGCTTTATGTAGAGCCAGTGTGTATATGTGGTGGAAAGTGAATTGTCGACGAGAAAAAATTTTTCAGGTTTTTCAACCATTATAAATTTTATATGTTCAATTTCTTGTCCATGTTTGTTTAGATTTGAAACTGCATATTGTAAAAATGCTGATTTTAACAGATGAGTTCCATGAATGTTTACGCATTCTCGTTCTTCAATAGGAGAAGTAGTAGAAAAATGTAAAATGAAATGTTTGTCAAAATCGCCGAGTTTGAATGGTAAATTGTCGAGTTTTCGATACTTTATGTGATCGTCATAGCAGAGTTTGTGAATAGGCACTAATTGTCCTATAAGTACTGCGAGCATTGATGCTACAAATGTTTCGGCTTGTTTTCGATATGTAAAAACCGAATTTTTCCATTGTTTGATTGTAAAGTGAACGCGATAATGACTTAGTTTGTCAAAATCTTGTTCAACGAATCCACAAATTTTTCGATTATCAAACCATGTAGTACTTAGAAATAAAACGCCTGTTTTATTGATTCGATTTACCTTAATAGTAAATATTTCATTTTGATCAAACGGATTGTCGTGTGTGATAAAAACTGAATGTCTATAAAACTCGATTCGAATTGATTCGTGTTTTGATTTTATTTCTTTTCGAAAACATTCGCCAAAGTAAATGTTAGGTAATGTATTTTCTCCCAATTTTAGATTAGATATTTCGAAATCGGAATTTTCATTGAACACGTAAACATACGGAATGGACATTATTACGTCGACTTTTTCTGAGTGGCTTAAGGCAAATGATTTTAATAAGTTGTTTGAAGCAATTACGGATCCGGCAAGCGCGTTTGTTGGCGAGTCTCTAAAAAAATTTCAATCTAAAGAAGGACAACAATTTTTAAATAATTTGTTGAGTAATTTTCGATTAAGCGCTCCTACAAATAGTCCTGCAGTTTTTTCAGAACTTCAAAAACTAGACAAATCAAAATTAAAACATTATTTACAAACAAAAAATGAAGTCTATGATTCAGATAGTCATTTTCCTGGTTTTGACTCTCGTCATATTGCTTTTACTGGAGCAACTGGAAGTGGGAAAACAACTGCACTCAATTTGCTTATATGTAAAGGACAGCTCGACGTTCCTAGAGAGATATATGTTTTCATGTCATCGATGGCTATGACTGGAGAAAATAGTTTTTATTCAAAAACTGCACAATTTTTAACATTTCAATTTCAAAAACAATCAAATTCAAATAGCCCGCCTAATATTTATGTATTTTTGGATACAGAGCAAGAATTGTCAAGCTGTATCGAAGCGATAAGAGCTTCAGATAACAGCGAGAAAAAATTATTAATTGTGGAGGATGTTCGCGTCGCTGGCGAAAACGTAATGAAAAAATATGTTCAGCCGTTTTTATTAGGAGCGAAAAACGCCAACTGTCAAGCAATTTTTATGGATCATGTGCCTTCGCGTGATACTCTAAATTATGAGAGTTGTGGATATGTCGTCATGTGCGAACCTACTCAACAAACATATAATATAATTACACAAAATAAACGTTCAGTTAAAACAATTGACACGAGATTTAATAATTTACAAACATTAGAAAGAAAGGCGGCTATTTTTGATAAAAAAACAAATAATCTTTATTGGGTATTTTCAAATTTGCCTTTAATTAGAGCATATTAAAGATTAGATAATTTATCAACTAATTGATAATAATAATTAATGTTTTGTTTATCATGCGAATAAATATTTTTATAATTATCAAGTGTTTTTTTTATTTGTTTTCTTCTGATGCCGCCTCGTTTACATTTTCGCTTTGGCTGTACTCGTCGTGTAGGAGTAGGTTCAAGTAGGTCGTTGGCTAATTCTCGCCAGAATACACTCGATGCTATTGATTCGCGGTCGCTTTCGTCTTCTTGTCGAGGGTTTACAATGTCATATATCTGTTCATACATGTCCAAATTTTCTTCTAGACTACTGGCTTCTTCTTCGTACATTTTTAAAATATCTTTAAATTTTATTCTCATACGTTCTTTTGAAGCAAAATGCTGAAGATAATTTATTTTTTGATTTAAATTATAAATTCTTCGACCATTCTTAATGCCGAATATTAAGGTTAATTCAGCAGAAGTTATTGGTTCAGCTGAAGATAATTTTAATGAACTTGAAACTTGTTTGTCTAATTTAAAAAATTTTTCGTAAAGTTGATTATTAGAAATATCTCCATTCATAAATTGATAAATTCCTATCAATGTTTTGATTAATATGACTTTGTTAATGTTTGAATATTGAAAAAATTTGTCTGAATTTAAAATAATTTGCAGGTGAGTGTATACAATTCTTTTTGTAAAAAAAGATTCTTTTTTCGAATTTGCAAGTGCAGAAATTAAATATTCGATTGTTGGCATGGTCGAAGTTTTAAATTTAACACGTATTTCCAATATATTATCATCGTTTAGATAATTTCGAAGTTCATAATCATCGCCTGTAAATAACGCAATGGAGCAAGGATCCATGTCCGTAATGAAAAAAAGGCCTGTGGTATCGTTAGAATCACACCTTTACAAGCAACCAGTTATGGACCGTCTTAAATTACAAGATTTGGTTATTCAATATTTGAAACGTTATGATGTGTTTGCGAATAATTGGACTTCGGGTTTACCGAAAGAAACTCCTGAAAAATCTCTAATTAACTTGGGATCTTCTAAAATTCCCGCAGCTCCTCAAGATCCTATTAATCAAGGAGCTGTTCCAATTCCCGATAAAAGAGATGATGTTCCACAAGGAGTTCGCATCCCTGATCCAGTACCTATTGGTATTCAAGAACCTGTCGAAGAACCCAGACCTCAGCCTGCTGAAGAAGAAGGCGAACTTGAACCAGAGCAACCAGTTCCAACAGCTCCTCTTCCAGATGAGACTGTCGAAAAACCAGTACCTGAAGGTAATCTTGGCCCTGAACCGAATGTCAAACCTGATTATTTGGATTTGGTGGCTAGAAGAAAAGTTGATCCTGAACTTTATGGGCCTGAGCGGGTATATCCAGAAATGCGCTTAATGCCTGAAGTTTGTGGACTGCGTGAAAAATTAAATCCACCACAAGAAATGAGCACTAAAGAAGACTTTAATAATATTTTAAATTACTATATGGAACGACTGATGAATGAAGAGGCTGCCGAATCTGAATATCTAAAGCAATCAAATGCGATGCATGATGAATTACTAAGAAGAGCTCAAGCAGAAACATTAAAGCAATTTGATTCAAAAATGGAACCTGGTGGTACTTATTTCGATACATTGAATGACATTCCAACAACTGTTGTTCGAGAAGGTAAAATAGGTGAAGGCAATTCTGAAGTAAATAAAAAGATATTTGAAAGTTTGCTTAGATTAATCGCGGATGGCGAGAAAATGGCTAGTGATTTAGAATTGGATCCTGCATTTAAACCTATAGCTATGGAGTGTTCAAGTTCTTATAAAGGTAGTACTACCACTAGCAGTGATCCTGCTGATGGGCCCAATATACCGAACGTTATGGATCAAAGTGTCTTTGTAGGTGCTAATGGGGCTGAAATTCAAAATCGAACAAACTCAACTCAGGCACCTATATTCCAGAATGTAACAAATGCGATCAAAAAATCAAAGCGTGTTTTGCAATCAACAAGATCGTTCGAAGATGTATTTCTTAATATTGCGGCAGGAAAAAATGTTAGAGGCCAAACTCTTGGACCAAATGATCGAGCTGCTCCTGTTGAATCGTCATGGATCCCAAGACCACAAGATATTTTTTCTTATAAACCTTTAGGATTTACAATATTTGGTCCTAAAGAGTCTAGTCGTCCTAAACAAGTGCACAACGCTGATAGAGAATATTTACAGTATTATTTGGGTTCATTGGCAAAAGGAGCGTGGTGGGGAGCAAACTCGTTAGCCAACGCTTTAGCTTTGGGCATGGACGAATCTGGTTATGATAGACTGCCTCAGAGATATAAAGATTACAGGCCTCCGAAAGCCAAGTTTAACCCCCAAAATGTGTTATTTACTCATCCTTTTTTCGATGATTTGAATGATCCAACCAAGACTTCTAAAAAACGTGTAGAAGCCAATACAGATGAATCAGTTAAATCAGCAAAAAAACAAAAACTTGAAGAACCGGTTAATGCGACAAATTTTACAATTCCTATAAATGCCACAAATTCTACAACTTCTGAGAGTCTTGATCTTCGGATGCGTCATGATGCGCCTCCGGCTCCAACAATTCCAGAACAATTGGTTCCAGAAAATAAACTTGAAGAAGGGGCTGAGGCTGATAAACATTTTAAAACATTGGTTTCTGGTTTGCCCAAAGTAAAAGATCCTACTCCAAACTTACCTACGGTTTCTGAATTTGTTTCGTCGGTTCCTCGTAACTATGTTCCGAAAGATCTTGTTCAAGATATTCCTCTTGAAAAAATGAAAGCAGTCGTTGAAGCTTCAATTGAATTGAAATGTGCCTTGTCACACTTTTTGTACCAATGTTTTGATAAAGCGTGTTACTATGATGGTGGGGCTGAAGATTTTACAACAGTACCTTTAAAAACAATGATACCGACAATGTTAAATGTAGTCGATCATGAAGATCTAATTAAAGAACATGAATATGTACTACCAGTTGAATCATTTGAAACAGGAGATACCATAGCAACAAAGATAAAGTTGGAGAAATTAACATCACCATGGTTATCTGAACTTGATAGAGTTTACACACAATCGAAAAATTTACATCGTGCTGAAACCATATTAAGACAATATGATGATTATGTTATGGGACTTAATAATGGTACACTCTTATCACAATCTGTTGAAGAACGTAGGATGCGTTCAGATTTGATGACTGCAGCAAAAGAGTTGATATCTGAATTTAAGATAAAACCTTATGCGTTTAATGATTGGCAAGATGTTGTTTTCAACGAAGTAGGCGGTGAAGCTTTCGTTTTGGAATTAAACAATCGTTATCGATTAAACAAAATTCGTCCAATGGTTAATGAAGAAACATTTAATCATATTATCGCATCATTAAATTCAGCAAAAGATTGGAACGATCCTGCAGTATTGAACGATCTTCCTAAACAATTTAAACAGGCAGAATTACCTGTAGGACCGGCGCCAATTCTTACTGAAGGAGAAGTCAATCTTCAAAAACCAGAATCAGTAAAAGGACCGCAAAAAGAAATAGCTAAAACTCCATTTTTTGCACATGTGTCGGGTCCAAAAATTAGTTATATCAAAGTACCAGGTTATCAAACCGAATTTACTCGCGTATTTGAAGAATTAAAAAGTCTGTTACATGGACAAAATATTCAAGAAAGAGAACGAGTCATTGATGAACTCGACAAATATACTCCATATCATGTCGATCCATTTAACGCTGAAAATAAAATGCGTTTTAACGATTACAAACTAATGTATGACGATCACAATTTTTATAATGAGCAATTTAAATCAGTTTATCGAAATTTAAACAATTTGTTACGAGAAGAACCAAATCCTACTGGACTTGTCGATTTTATAAGTGGAACGGAACCATCGTGGAATATGGATGAACCAGAGTTTTCTGATGCGAATTATTTAATTTATAAAGAATTGGCATATGCGGATCATTTATTTAATAAATTATCGGCGTTAACTCCAGTCGCTACAATTCGACCAATGACTAAACAATCATTAACAAATTCTCGAGCTGTATTTGTTTCTTCAATTTTACGCAATGCATTAGGAGTTGAAAATTTTTCAGACGATGTTTTAAAACCTATGAAACTTTCTGGTTGGGCCGCAGACAATCAAGAATTTCGAGATATTCAAGGAGAATATCTTGGACATGTTCCTATTTCAGTAAAAGGAACTTATAAACTCGATCCTCAAAATCCAGTTGAAGAATTATATACAAAAGCTCAATTAGCAAAAACTGATGCTTCCAATTTGTTTGGTTTCATTACTAGCAAAGTATTGTCACAAATCGAATCATACGATTATTCGTTTTCAGTCGATCAATTTCAAAAATATAAAATTTTGAATAATGTTTTTTATTCAAATTATCCAATGTTGGCAGAACAAAGAAGTGGATGGCTTGGATCATATGTTCCTCAAGAAATTATTGGTCCTGTTAATGAATATCTAGAAGAAGGATTTTTGGGGAAAATTCCATTCACATATGAAAATATGCAATCGTGGTATTTTAATATGCAAAATGCTGAAAAGTATCAAGGAGTCGATTTTGGAGAAGGTTCTATTTTTACAATGTTGGAGCGTATAATGGACAATATGAAAAAACAAGGCAAAGAAACAATGCGTATTGAAGAATTTGATTATCCAACAATAGCAAGTATACGCACCTATCTTTCCAATTCTTCAAAAGACGATGAGAAACAGTGGTTAGCTGAAGTTCATGCTCAAAAATTATTCGATGAAGAACCAGTTCGTCCAAAAGAAATTCCAAATTTGGAACATTATAAAAATTCGTATTCAAAATATAGTACTGGAGCTGCTGTCGCAGGTTCAACAGTCGCTGCTACGTTCACTACATTGTTGGCAAAAATGATAGCATCAAACACAGGACTTAATCCAGGAGGAGAAATTTTTCAATATAAAGGAATGGGGCGGCACAAGCCACATACTCGAAAACATTTATATGAAATATTGCATTTGTTAAAAAATGAAAAGAAAAAACGAATCGCATGTGGCGTTTGCAATAAGAAAATGGACAAGATGTATCGACCTGAAAATCAAAAATCGTCAGAAGATGATTTGTGTCAAAGTTGTTTCGACACTAAAGAATTGTCAGCAAACGGTATAAATCCACATTTTCATAAATTTAATGAATATGATAATAAAGAAGAACAACACGAAGCTCCAAGATTGTTCAAAGATTTTACACAAACCAAATTTCTCGAATCAATGGGACAGAATCAATTATCAGTTAATGTTTGGAATGCTGGTTGGTTCGATAGAATGTTGGAAGCGTTATTATATAGTGAAAGTCATTCGACATCATCAATTTTTAAAGCCAATTTAATACTATTAATATCAAAATATTTAAAAACTTTTAAACATTTAAAACAATCAAATCGAGCATTAACAACAGACGTATTTCAATCAAAAGAACATTTAGCAAGAGTTATTCAAAACGATCCAAGTATATTGGCTAATTATCATCCATAATGTTTAATTCGGCAAGTGGAGTAAGTTTAACAACGGCAGCTTGTAACGATCAATTGTTAACATTTGATTTGAATGCTTCCAACAATTTTCAAGCTCAAGTTCAATTAGTTCGACCCTATAAAGCCAAATGCATAAAAATTTTGGGATCACAAATCGCAAAAATCAGTATTGATGGTGTCAGTCTTTCAAATTATGAATTTAACCCATCAGCCGAACCGTTTCCATTTACAAAATCAAATCAAATTATGACTGCGACACATGATCCAATATTTTATTTTATAGAAAATGCCAACACGTATATTAATTTAATTAAAGTAGCGTTAATTGAACCAGATCAGTTAGTTGGAACCAGCATCAATATTACTATTTATTTTTTTGATTTTATTCCTTCGTTAATTGCCGAATAATGAACACTTATTTTACTTTAACTTTAAATAAAGATTCTATTGTACGAGATTTTACTCTTGATCATGTTTATCTTTTTAATCAACAACTCGCCAAATTAAAAGCTTCATTTGGTTTTGCAGGATTCTTTTTTATTTATAAAGATGTTAAAGTTTTTTTGGATCCATTTATTCGAGAAAATCCTCTCGAATTGGAACCAGTCTGGGGATTGTTTAATTCTACTTTTTTAATTTGTTACGCTTATCGTAGTTCAGATTCTTTGCCACATGCTTACAGAGCTACTCAAAGATTTTATCAATCATTAAACAATCTAGATCCAATATACTATTTACCATTCAATTGGCAGACAAAAGAATTAGTTTTTTCTTCAGCTGTAAAATCTCCTTCAACTTTTTCTGATAACAACTTATATCAGGCATTTGCAGTTGGCAAATCAAATATTTTTAGTTTTGTTACTGAAAATGCCGATGTTGTTTATTCAAACCCTACTTATGCATTTCTCGATGGTGTTAGAGCCAATGTACCCTTCGTTGTAGGTGGAAACGATGTTCGTATTTCGTTGACAACACCTAATAATTATGTTTCACCTTTTACAATTTTAATAATTTATGCCGATCAACAGGTCGTTCAAGTTGTTATAGAAACCGATACAGCGGTATTTGGTTCTACTCAAATTGTTTTGGTCGATACTTATAATAATCAAAATTATTTATCGACACCTGATGATCAAGTACCTCTTACTTATTTTTTACCACACCCTTATTTTTCTAACAAATCTCGTGATATGGTTATTTCTTTTGCTCAACCTGGTGCTACTATTTTTAAATGTTTTTTAGCCGAAACACCTATTATCGGCAATTCGGTTATCTTTAATCCCGAGTTGGGCACAAACGGCAATTATATTAACGATCTGGTTCCAATATCTGAATTAGTTAAAGGACAAATATCTACCGCGGGAGGAATAATTAATTTTCCTAGTGGCAGCTACGTTAGACGAGTTGCCGAACGGCGTATAACTGACACTACCGACTATTACAACACATTGATCGCCTTGGGTCCTACAGCGCCAACAAGATGGGTTTCTACAGTCTATACAACTAACTTGGCAGGAGCTCTCCCAATACCTTCTACTACAGAACAAGGAATGGTGACGGATTTTAATTATAATAATGCTGACATAACAAATGTTGATTTCGTTGCCATACCATCAACACAACCATTTGTACATGTTCAAGCTTCAATTGGAGATTTTTACTTGGCAACGAAACGTATCTATGCCAACTATCTTAGTGATTTTCCCTATACTAAAAGTCGTAACTGGGCAATAGCTGGTTACCCTGACTGCGCAGTTGGTTTTGAAGAAACTGCCACAGCAACAAGTTTTTTATTTACATTATCTTATTTTGATGGTCGCACGGACCGAATGAATGATTATACAGTTTTGACAGGCAGTTATATTCCTCTGTTATCTTATCGCAATCCAGCCGATATTAAAATTAATTTAAGAATGAGTGGGTTGGATACTTTTGCAAATGGACTTAGAACAAATTTAATTAATTTGAATCATTATATCAACATGCGTATACCTTCTATTTTGACAATGAATTTTTATGACATTAAAGTAACTGATTTAGAAACAACACAAAGATTTTCATTGGGAGGACTCAATCCTATTTTAATTCAGTCATTAACTTTTTTATATTGTCGCGTGAGTATAAATAAAAAAGATTATGAGGTCGATCCGTCTAATGTTTTAACTGGACGAGTAGAAACTAATCTTATCAAGTTTTCAAACAACAATCAAAATCTTTATGAACCAATTAATTATTTCAACGGCGTTGTTTCATTATCATCTTGGCGACAATTAACTGCTTTAACCGCCTCGTCAAATTACTACTATAAAATCATCATAGATTCTCCTGTTATTTCAGACGCTGCTAGCTTTAATGTTCAATTCTGTTTTGCATAAATTAAAAAATTATTTTTCATCTGAAATGCCGATAACAATTGATGAAGGTTCGAGATATTATTTGAGTGGAGATGTTGACAAGGACTTTGATACCGCCGTGACAATCGCCAATGAGTTGATTCAAAAAATCGAATGTTTGTACTCTCACGATTTTTCGAGCAAATCCGCAGATCGAAATTTTCCCGAAGAAGTCAAGGAGCAGTTGAAAAAATGTACCGCTGACAATTTGGTCGATGGTAAACATCACGAGCGTCTCGTTCAAACGGGCAATTCTCTTGATTTTACATTTGAACGAGTTAACATTTTAACTCGAACACTTCCTGAAGCCATTCAGATGAAGGTGTTGTTACGAGTACGCAAATCGATCATAAAATTTTGCCGAATGATGGCAAACATGTCCCAGCACTTTGATTTGGACAATACTGATCCAAACCTTACAGGACACATCAAATTACTCGAAGAATTAACTGACGGACTTGATAAGTTTTCTTTTCCGAAAGATTACAAAGTCGAGAAAGTCACATTTGTTGACGGATTTGTTGCACAAGGTAAAACTTCATACATCGAAGAACAAGGTGAAGTTTCGTACGAATTTAGTCAATATTTTCGAATTCCATTAGTAGAATCGAAACAACTTATGACTGACAAATTCTATGGGTTATTTTCTCTCTGGGGGTTCTTTGTGGGATTCTTTAACAAAAAAGAAGAAGTTATTCTAGATAGATGTCCAATTCTTCAAAGTGCGTTTAGTCACGAAAACAAAAACCTTGTCAAAATTTCTAAGCTTTTTCTCGATAACTTTTTTAATTTATTTCATGTGCATGTCATCAAGTTCAAATTCTTTTTGTATTATAATAATATGATTCCTTCTTCTCCTGCAGACTTTTCTTGGAAACCAACTCGTCAACTTGAAATACAAATTTATGCGCAAAAAGATTTTCGAGTTGAATTTCAATCACACGTTTTTCGAAAACTATTTTTATTCTTTTTTCTTTATCCTGTTCCTTATTTTGAAATTGAAAAACTTTCAATTCCTCATTATCGAGCCATCAATTTAGGAAATGGCTTTTCGATAATTCCAACTCTTGAAATTGGCACTGTAAAAATTTTGATGCCAATGCAATTTTTCTTTGAAAACAATCGAGTCGAATATGGAGAGTTATCGCCAGTACCAAGAAGATGGATCGATTGTAGTGATAGAACATTGACTGACTTTTCAATGCGAGGATTTGATCGATCAATCCCGTTGAAACAAACAAACATTAGAAGATTTCTTTCAACAAACAATGGCGCAAGACTGTTAATTGACGATTCTTATAATTCAGAATGTTATTTTTATTATAACGAATCGTCAACACAGATAACACTCGAATTTACCACTGTTCCAATTATATTGGATCTTAGTGGCATTAAAGATAGTCGAATCATGAATGATTTGCCCGTGTTCGATTTCAAGAACGATGAACAAAATGCCAAGTTGGTGGGAATTCGAAGTAATCGTTCGCTCGATGATTCAATCGATATTATTCTTTCACATCTTCCCTATGAGCTTGCGCCATTGTCACAATTGTCAATGTTATCACTTGGAATTCGATTCAATCCAGGACATTTGAGAGATTCTCAATGGGTATTAAGATCGAGATATTTCCATAGTCTCATATTGAGATTTATTGGCGATGATATGGTTTTGGAAAACTATAGCAAAGAACCAGTACAATTGGCGAATCGAATCTTTTGCTACATGCCTCGATTCAAAGTCGATTTGAAAGTTTTTTCTGATCGAACCGATTGTGGAAATGCCTTGGCAAGTGTAATTTTCACACCTTCTTCGCAACCAGTAGGAAGTTCTTTAGTATTCAATAGTTCAACGCTTTTTGATAAAACGTTAATGAAAAATCTGTTTAACAAGTATCGTATCGAATTTAGTTCCGAAGAACCGGATAAAAGATCTAAGCGAACTTTACGTGCAGGTATTTAAAAATATTTTAATTAGAAATTAATCGACCGCTAAATTATGGCTAAAAAACGAAGATCTTCAAGAAAATCAACGCATAAAAAAAGTAAAGGCAGACGAGGCGGTAGCTTCAAATCAGTATTAGGACACATCGGACAAACATTATTATCAGTAGCACCAATCGTATTATCAGCTCTTGGTCGCAAGAAAATTAAACGTCGAGGTAGAGGAGTAATTTCAGGTTCTGCATACCCAATAGCATGAAACGAGGTCGAGGCTGCGCTGTTCCTTTCGGAGGATCAAGAAGAAGACGAGGTTGTGGAACAGCTGTTCCATTTGGAGGATCGAGAAAAAGAAGAGGTGGCACTGCCGCGTTGGCACCTTTTCTTTTAGCCAGTGCTTTAAACAATATCAAACGAAAGTCACAAGTAGCTTCGGGTCGTCGAAGACGTCATAGACGCCACTAATTGCTTTTAATATAATTTTAGACATTAAGTTTTTTATTAATGTTCTTACTGCTGATAATAATAATTCAATAAACAATTTTTAAAAATATAAACATGTCTTTTTTAAATCAATCTTCACGTTTAAACGCACAATTTGGAAATGCATCGGTATTTCGAAAAGAGACTTCAACTGTTCATTATCAAGATAATTTGAGATCGAAAGATTTGAGATTGATCGCTCCAGTTCAGGTTACTCAATTACCTGTTAGAACCGTTCATCAATCAAATAATCTTGCAAAAAAATTTCAATATACATTTGAAGTAACTTTGGAAAAATTCACTCGCATGAGTGAAATTTATTTAATGTTGGAAGGAAACTTGCGAGCAGCTCCCACAACTACTACTACTTTTGTTGGAGCCTTTCTCCCTCAAAATAGATTACTCGCACCTGCTTTCACGTTGGCTCAGAATTTTGATAATGTCGAAATTATGATCAACAATGTGGCGGTAACAAACCCACAACCTTGGTGTGTAATGCCGGGATTTTTAAACACTTGCGAGAAAAATCTAGCAGGCTTGTTACATCGACCTGGCCAACCTTTTCAACGTCTTATTCAAGAAGGTGCTTTGGGAGCCGCAGTAACAACTAGATACATGGCTAGTGATATTGATTTTGACAACACAGGAACTACTCTTTCAACAGTTCAGCAAACTCTTCAAAAAATGTTGGTTCCAATATCGACTTTTTCGAATTTGTTCGCTCAGCCAGGAATTTTACCGCCAGGAACAAAACTTTCATTCAAGGCCACATATCAAAACTGCGAAAATTGGAGTGCCATCGTAAATACGCCTCCTGGTATTACGTGGGTTCAAGCAACTCCACCTGATTTGACGGCTGTACAAA
>Ga0209174_10001408_pt1 | contig 16978 bp, 16 predicted proteins | sample JI91814BDNA_FD_187505 | JGI IMG/M metagenome (GOLD analysis project Ga0209174, IMG submission 187505) | Wastewater effluent complex algal communities from Wisconsin, to seasonally profile nutrient transformation and Carbon sequestration -... | ecosystem: Engineered > WWTP > Effluent > Algae...
AAAAGTCTCTATTCCGTAATGAATGTAGAGCGCTGGGCGATTTACGGCATTTTCGTCCTGATCATGATCGTGGCGGCATTTAATATGATTGGGGCCCTCACCATGCTGGTGCTGGAGAAACAAAAAGATATCAGTATCCTGCATGCACTCGGCGCTAACCGGAATTTTATTCAACGGGTTTTCCTGAGTGAAGGACTCCTGCTCGCCCTGATTGGCGGAGGAATCGGGATGCTCCTGGCCCTGCTGATTGCCTGGCTGCAAATGCAGTTTCACCTGGTACCATTGGGCGGTTCTTTCCTTATCAGCTATTTTCCGGTTAAAATAAAAGCGGCTGATTTTGCCCTGATAGGGGGAACGGTTTTTGTGATTGCCTTACTGGCATCCTGGATACCGGCAAGAAAAGCAGCGGCACAGGTTTTTAATTTAAGAGCAGAATAAAATCAGACTTTTCAAATATTGAGTGAGTCGCCACGGGCTAAAAGTTTGTCATCCCGGACTTGAGCCGTGATCTTCCAGAGTAATAACAATATCAAATAAAAATGCCGGATCCCCAGACCCGGCATTTGCATATTCAATCGAACGTTCTTAATAATCTCCCAATGTCTCTGGCAATTGTGCCAGTGCTTTCGCCAGCTGATCATCATTCGGCGCAATACCATGCCATTCATGCGTGCCTTCCATGAAATCAATTCCCTTACCCATGGCCGTATGCATCATGATCGCAATCGGCTTGCCCTGTCCGGTCATGCTTTTCGCTTTCTCCAGTGTAGCCACAACCTCGTCCATATCATTTCCGTTCATCTCCAGGGTAGTCCAGCCAAACACATCAAATTTCTCCCGGATATTACCCAGATTCATCACTTTATCAGTTGGCCCGTCAATCTGCTGGCCATTCCAGTCAATGGTTGAAATCAGATTATCCACTTTATGATGGGCCGCAAACATCACTGCTTCCCAGATCTGTCCCTCATCCAGTTCACCATCTCCATGTAGCGAAAAAACCAGTTGCGGGTCGCCATTCAGTTTCTTACTAAGGGCCGCACCAATGGCCACACTCATGCCCTGTCCCAGTGAACCGGAAGCAATCCGGATACCGGGCAAATGTTCATGCGTGGCAGGATGACCCTGCAAACGGGTATTCAGCTTACGGAAAGTCCCCAGCTCTTTGATATCAAAATAACCGGAACGGGCCAGCACCGAATAAAAAACCGGCGATATATGTCCGTTGGATAGTACAAATACGTCTTCCCCCTTGGCATCCATATTGAATGAGGGGTTGTGTTTCATTACTTTAAAGTAAAGAGCGGTCAGAAAGTCGGTACAACCCAGGGAACCCCCTGGATGACCACTGGCGCTGCCATGTACCATTCTTACAATATCACGTCTAACCTGGGTTGCGATTTCGCTGAGTTGTGCCATAGAATTGATCACTTATTAAACTTTTTGTATCTTGCCCCTTCAAATCCGGGATTGTGCAGCAAAAGTGCAATCTTTTTCAATATAAAATCCATCCGGATTAATCTGTTTGCCCACAAATTCTTATATCCTGTTGTTTACAAAATATTAATGTATAAAGCATTAATAATGTAGACTTAATAATCGAATCCGAGCCGAAAAACCTATTTTTGTATCGTATTAAAACTGCTGTGATGCTGGATGTTTTATTGACTGCTTCCGTGGCATTTATCATAACCTTTCTGGCCATTCCTGTGGTCATTCAGATAGCCGAGATCAAGAAATTATATGATATCCCTGATGAACGTAAAGTTCATACCCGCCTCGTAGCCTCTTTGGGTGGTGTGGGTATTTTCGGAGGGTTCTTACTCGCTTCTCTTTTATCCGTTCAGGGTTACCTGAATCCTGAGTTTCAATATTTTTTTGCAGCTGCACTGGTCATTTTCTTCCTCGGTCTGAAAGATGACCTGATGATTCTTTCGGCCACCAAAAAATTCATCGGACAAATCATTGCCGCCTCCATCCTGATTCACCTGGGTAATATCCGGCTGGACAGTATGCATGGTGTCCTCGGTTTCAATGAACTGCCCGAAGCTTTCAGCCTGGCGCTTTCCTATCTCACCATTATTGTGGTGATGAACTCCTTCAACCTGATTGACGGGGTGGACGGACTCGCTAGCAGCCTGGGCATCCTGACCATGATCGTATTCGGTGCTTATTTCTTTGCCATCGATTTTCAGGCCTATGCCCTGCTTTCTTTTTCCATGGCTGGCAGCCTTGTAGCGTTCCTGATTTTTAATCACCAGCCGGCCAAAATCTTCATGGGAGATTCGGGTTCGTTGATGATCGGACTGATCAACTCCATCCTGGTGATCAAATTCATCAATGTAGCTGATGCCCCCTTTGTAGCCGTACAGGTACCTGCAGCAGTGGCTGTTGGTTTTTCTATATTAATTGTTCCCCTGCTGGATACCTTAAGGGTTTTCAGTATCCGTATTCTCAACGGCCGTTCACCATTTACACCGGACCGTAACCACGTACACCACCTTTTACTGGATCGCGGACTGAGCCATTCTGCCGTTACGCTGACCTGTGTAGGAGTGAACGTATTTTTTATCGGCCTGGCCTGGCTCGCAAAACCCATTGGCCCTAATTATCTTTTATTAGCCATGCTGGTCCTGGCATTTACAGGATTGGGCATGCTGTATTATGGCAATACCCGCCGCAGACTGGTGGTAGCCAGCGATGCCGATGGCCGGGTTAAATTGAAGAAAACAAGAAGACTTTCTTCCACTCTGGTGAAAGAAACAAGTAAGATTTCTAATAATTAACTCGATTTAAATAAACTTCAGCCCCGGTCAACCACCGGGGCATTTTTTTGGGTTTCCGGCTTTCATTAGCTTTGCCAACCGCTTAACGCGTACTAAAAGAAAACAATATGGCAGAAGATGTTGCATCAATTATCGCCGTGGCAGATGACCACATGAAAAAAGCGATCAATCACCTCGAAACAGAATTGGTAAAGATCAGGGCCGGAAAGGCCAACCCCCAGATGCTGGACGGGATCATGGTGGACTATTATGGCTCGCCCATGCCCATCAATCAGGTCGCCAATATCAGCGTGATGGACGCCAGAACCCTGAGTATTCAGCCCTGGGAGAAGAACATGCTCCAGCCCATCGAAAGGTCCATCATTGCAGCCAATATCGGTATCAACCCACAGAACGACGGGGTCTTGATCCGCATATTCCTGCCACCCCTTACCGAAGAACGAAGAAAAGAACTGGTGAAAAGATGCCAGGGAGAAGGAGAACATTCAAAAGTGGCGATCCGGAATATCCGCAGGGATGCCATTGAACATATCAAAAGACTTCAAAAGAACGGCCTGAGTGAGGATGCTGCGAAAGATGCAGAAGCCGATGTGCAGGTGGTGACTGATAAGTACACGGCAGCCGTGGAAAAACACCTGGCCGCTAAGGAAAAAGAGATCATGTCGGTATAATCAATTCTTAAAACAAATACCGAAGGATTTTTTTAGATAGTATTATTTTAATTAAGACACAAAGAAAGAGGACCGTAGATTCCTTTCTTTGTGTTTTTTTTTGCGTCTTAGCGGGAGAATATGATTTTGCTTCGCAGAAATGAGAGAGACTTAACCCTGCCTACCGGCAGGCAGGCGCAAAGACGCCAAGACGCGAAGAGATGCGCTTTGCGTTCTTTGCGTGTATTTTCTTTGCGCGCTTTGCGTGAAAATTTTCGGATGAATGATTTTGCTTTGCTCGAAGAGTCCTTTGGACAACAATAAGAGAGAAATTCACCGCAGAGGCAGAGAGGACGGGGAGTTTTCGCAGAGGAATTATATTTGATTTTTGTTTCACTCTTAGCGCCCTTTGCGTGTATTTTCTTTGCGTCCTTTGCGTGAAAAATTATCCCCCCGCTTTCGCAACAGCCTTTTTATCCTTCAGATTCGTAATCAGAATTCCCAGCAGGATCAGCATTAAACTGAGCACAACTGCCACTGTAATTTTTTCATTTTTTACCAGCCCCCATCCAATAGCCACAAATGGAATACCATAGGTTACTGTACTGGCAAAAACACCGCCTGCTCTTTTCAATAGAATATAAAACAGAATCGAAGCCACCGTCGTTCCGGCAATACCCAGCCCGGCACTGGCCAGTACCGACCATAATGTAGAACTGTCAGATAAATCCAGTTGATGTGTTTGAAAAGCCAGTAAGATTGCCAGGGATGGAATCGTAAGAAATGAAAATGCAAGCACGGCAATATCAAAGGAGGGGACAACTTTCAATTTGCGGGATACCATATTCACATTTAATCCGTACAGAAAAGTGGCGAGTACGATAAAGCCGATATACATCAGGTCACCTGTTTTTCCACTCTTCGATACAAATAGCAGGATACTGCCGGTGAAACTGATCAGAATGCCCATCACCTGACGGCTATTCACTTTCAGTTGAAAGAAGGAAGCGCCTACGATCAATACAAAAATGGGAGTCAGGGAATTCAGGGTACCGGCAAATGAGCTGTCGAGTTTTGTTTCGGCCAGACAAAATAAAAAGGCAGGAAAAAAACTTCCTAAAAAACCGGAGAGAATGATATAACTGATCTTGTCTTTAGGTATCCGCTTTATCACTGTCCAGGCAAAGGGTAGCAGGATTACTCCGGCAGAAAAAAGCCGGATGGCCGCCACCTGCCAGGCATTCAGTTTTTCCAGTCCGATCAGCATCAGCAGGAAGCTGCTTCCCCATATCAGGCAAAGGACCAAATAAAGCACCCAGCTCAGCATCCTGTTATTCATGCAACAAATTTTGGAGCCGCAAAGGTCATGAAATGGCAGCAGCCTGCCGCAATAATTTTGATCTGTATTGAAATAGTATATTGTGTCGCAAATCTGCATTATGGGAAAAATCAAGCTGAAAGAATTGTCCACCCGGGCCCCGGAAGGACTGGATAAAAAGGAAACCCGTGAAAAAACTGAAAAACTGGTGGCAGAACTGGATGAGCTCCAGAACCTGCTATTTGCGGAAGGAAAGCACTCGGTTTTAGTTGTGATCCAGGGGATGGATGGCAGTGGTAAGGACGGGGTGATCCGCAATGTACTGGGCAATATGAACCCACAGGGAGTAACGGTAAAATCTTACAAAGCCCCGACGGCGGAAGAACTCTCCCATGATTTTCTCTGGCGCATTCACCAGTATGCCCCTGCCAGGGGTATGATACAGGTCTTTAACCGCTCCCACTACGAAGATATCCTCATCACCCGGGTACATAAATGGTGTGATGATGAAACAGCGGTAAAAAGAATGAAAGCCATCAATGATTTTGAGCAATTACTGCAGGAACATAACCATACCCATATCCTGAAATTTTACCTCCATATCTCTCCGGAAGAACAACACGAGCGTTTGTCTGAGAGAATGAAGGATCCTGCCAAGATGTGGAAATACAATGAAAAAGATTTTGAGGAAGCCAAACTATGGGATGTCTATATGCAGATGTATGAAGAATGTTTCAATGAATGCAATCGACCCGAGTGGACCATTGTACCGGCCGATCAGAACTGGTACAAGGAATACATCATTGCGTCCGCAGTCCATGAACTACTCAGCGGATTGGGCATGCAATTTCCGGGACTCAAAAAATAAAAATCTCCCGGGATTCTATTATATTTAATCGCCATTCTTTTAAGCCTTTGAGCGGGTTCAATAATTTTTTATCACACAAAAAACCAATTTGTTATGGGAATGCTTAAGGAATTCAAGGAATTTGCCATGAAAGGAAACATCGTTGACCTGGCAGTGGCTGTTGTAATCGGTGGCGCTTTCGGGAACATTGTTACCAAATTCAATGAGAGTATCATCAGTCCGCTGATTGCAATGATCATGGGCAAGGGTGGCCTGTCAGAATTAACCGTTACCGCCGGCTCAGCTGTTTTTCCGGTTGGCTTATTCATCCAGGCGGTGATCGACTTTATCCTGATCGCCTTTGTACTCTTCCTGGTGATCAAGGCCATGAATTCAATGAAAAAGAAAGAAGAAGCCGCTCCGGCTGCTCCTGCACCCACTCCTGAAGACATCCAACTGCTCCGGGAGATCAGGGATGCCCTTAAAAAGTAGTAAAAAACCGGGTTTTTGGCCTATCGCCGATTCCCTTACTTTTGTAAGTCCTGTACACTAAGAATGAGTACAGGACTTTTTTTTACCGTTTACAATCAAGTAAAGTGCAGCAGCCATCGTACCAGATTAAATTACCCCAGTTTGAAGGCCCATTTGACCTCCTGCTCTTTTTTATTGAGCGGGATGAACTGGATATTTATAATATTCCCATCACCAATATTATCAACGACTTCCTGGATTATATCCACCAGAGCGAGGAATTGAATATTGAGCTGAGCAGCGAATTCATTCTGTTTATTTCCACCCTGATGCGGATCAAGGCCAAGATGCTCCTGCCCCGCAAGGAACTGGATGCACAGGGCAATGAAATTGACCCGCGCCAGGAACTGATCAATAAAATCCTGGAGTATAAACGTTTCAAGGAAGCATCTGCTCAGATGGCTGAAATGGAAGCGATGCGGATGCTGATGGTCAAAAGAGGGAATATTGAAAAAGAACTCTCCCAGATTGGTGAAGAAGAAAGCGAGGGTACAGAAATCCATAATATCACCCTGTTCAAGCTGATGAAGGCCTTTGAAAGGGCCATGCAAAAATTCAGCGACCGGAATAACAAGCCGGTTCACACGGTGGTACAGTACGATTATACCATGGAGACCAGCCGCGACCGGATGCTGGTGATGGCCAGGGAACAACAGACCCTTTCCTTCGAACGCATCTTTGATACGGCAGAAAACAGGGTGCATGCCATCTTTCTCTTTCTTTCCCTGCTGGAACTGGTACAGCAAAAATTTCTCAAGATTATTATCGGGGAAGGAAAGAATAATTTTATCATTGAATACAATGAGCCGGAGAATCGCCTGGCCGAATTGGACGATATTCAACAACCACAATAATAAAACCAAATTTTATTTATGAAACGATCAGCAACTGCCAACTGGAAAGGTTCCGGTAAAGAAGGAAGCGGGAAACTGCTCACTCAATCCGGTGTTATTAAAAATAAGAGCTACGATTTCAGAAGCCGGTTTGAGGATGGTACCTATACCAACCCCGAAGAACTGATTGCAGCGGCCCATGCCGGCTGTTTCTCCATGAAACTCAGTTTTGTATTAGGAGCTGCCGGGTTCACGCCCACCCGTATCGAAACTAAATGCACGGTTACACTCGAAGGCGGCGCCATCACCGGCAGCCACCTGGAAGTAAAAGTGAAAGTGCCCAAACTGAAAGCCAAAGATTTCCCGCAGTATGCCGAGGATGCCAAAGCCAACTGCCCGATTAGCAAAGCACTCAATACCACCATTACCATGGACGCTCAACTGGTAAAGAGTTTTAAGGCTGCAACTGCCTGATCAAGTTACTTTGATTAAGAGATAAGTTTAGCAATACAAAAAGGCACTCACAGGGTCCGATGGGCTTTGTGGGTGCTTTTTCATTTGGGGGGGTGGTTTTGCTGCGCTCGAAGAGTCCTTTGGACAAAAGAGAGAGTTTCACCGCAGAGAACAGGAGGTCGCGGAGTTTACGCAGAGAGAGATTTAATCTCAAGGGCAAAGAATTCCAATAACCCGGAAATTCCAGAACTACTATTTCGGGCGCAGCGAGAAATCTTGTATTTCCCTGTCCACCTAACTAAGGCCTGTCTTTCCGAACTCAGTGAGGAAACTTGTATTTAAAGGTGACAAACCTTGTCTTATACACATGTAACGCCCCTTGTGTATTTTTTGCGCCCTTAGCGCCCTTATCAGGAAATACTCACCGCAGAGTTTTAACCGCCCGCAGGGCCCTTTGGGCTGATGTTCTGCGCTCTTAGCGTTCTTGGCGGGAAAAAAATCCCGAAAAACCCCTTTTTCAAGCAGGTGCAGCTACTAAACTGCTGGGATTGTCCCCTCTAATAGTTCCGCGACTTTATTAACTTTAGACATACCACAAAGCACCTGAATATGAAATACTTCATCTTATTCTTTCTGGGCGCTATTGGTTTTAACGCCAATGCCCAAATGGCCGGTACCGGTATCGGCAGTAACAGTACTGCTACCGGCAGAATGGACGTATACAGCTGGGCACAAAGACCCGATGAGGACGGCACCGACCTGCAGAAAAGATTTTTAAAGCAGGAGTGGACAGAAGGCATTGTCAAATTCAGAAGCGGACGACCCGATATTCATGCACCCCTGCTTTTCGATGTATTTGATAATACGCTTTACTTTTTGCAGGATAGCGTCGTAATGGAATTTGTAGACAGTGTGTCCGAAGTGCAGTTTATTACCTATTTCAATAAGGATACGGTACAGATGCTGTACCGGCGTTTTTATCCTGCCATACAGGCCAATACCCCCGCCACTTTTTACAAAGTACTGGTGGAAGCTAAAGTGCAGTTGCTGAAATGCAGCGCCAAGTCCATCCTGCTCTTTAAAGAACCGGAGACTCCCGAACAACACCGGGAAACCCCTCCCGAATTTTTATACTTTGCCAGTCTGCCCAATGGAAAAATAGTACAGGTGGAGCACAACGCAGAAAAACTGATGAACCAATTGCCTGAATACCGCGAAATCATCCGGGAGATCATCCAGAAAGAAAAATTAAAAGTAAAGGATGAACAAAGGATGGCTCAGCTATTCGTTCACCTGAATAACAAGCTCCAGGAACATTAATCAAAAATCCAGAGCAGCATGGGTTTGGCCGACCCATTGATCATTTTTTTAAGAGTCAGTAAAAAACCCGGTGCCACTGTCGGGCATCCGTTACTCTGACAGATCTCATCATTCACCGCATTGTCAGGCACACAACTGTGGCCATGCAGCACCACGGTTCTTTCAAAAGCATTGTTATTACTGCTGTCGAGTCCATGCAGCTTATAAGAATAACCCCATTTACCTGTATAAGGAATTCCGATCTTGTATTTCCCCAGTGAAGTACAACCACTGCCCACCACATTACTATAACGTCGCCCTTCCAGCCAGTATTCAAAACAGTTGCCATGGGCCACCGGGGCACTGTGGATAATGGAATCATTCCGGAGATCATAAATGAAAAAGCGATGCTGGCCTGAAGCCAGGCTCATGTCAATCAGGAAACAATACTGGTCATTGTATTTTTTCTGCAGTACAAATTTTTTGGCCAGAGCCCCTTTTTGCTGCAGTTTTTCGATCTTACTCTTTGCAGTAGGTGGAGCTGATTTCTTTTCCGTAGAAAAAGCTGAAGCATCTGATCCTGGGTTACCTCTTCCGGATAAAAGGAAAAAAGTCAGAATAGTAACAATGGAAAGCAGGAAAAAGCGTGGTAATGTCATGGTTAGCCGGCCGGTTTGCTTTCAGATTCAGCAGCGACCCATTTCCATAAACGGCATTTGTATAAAAAATGTTAAAGCAAATGATACCTTAGAATCGCCAGCCCGTATACAATTGGATCACATTATTCTTCAGGATATCTTTTGGGATATAGGCCGGACTGCCGCCACCGCCAATGACAAGCTCTTCATTTAGTTTATTCAGACTGATATTCATCCGGGCGCCGATGATCAGACCGCTAAAAGGAGATACTTGTATTCCACCGGCCAGGGCATAATTGAATCGTTGAAAATAATCCAGCAGCCCGTTGCGGGTACCTCCGCTGCTATCCGCACTGGCATTGAGCAGGAAGCCCAGCTGAAAGCCTGTATGCAATTCTATTTTCTTCCCAAAATTGAAACTGATCAGCTGCGGCACCAGCAGGTAATCCAGATTCACATGACCGGTATTGGTGGCCGATTTATAATCGTATCCCTGTCTGGATAACATGAATTCTGAACGATAACCGATCAACTTTTTAGGTCTTGGCCCAAAAAAAGCACCAATCATATAACCGGAACGGCTATTGGCACTGATTCCCGCATTATTGTTGACAGTAACAAAGTTCAAACCGGCTTTCACGCCAATTTGTGCCATCCCGCAGAGTGGCAGGAGCAGGGTAATCAGTAATATTTTTCGCATATTGAAAAGGAGTATTATCCGAGGATGGATTGCGCCACTCTTATTTTTCCTTTCATCATTTCCAGCACGGCTGCTCTGATTCCTGCCGCATCATATCCGCATTCATGGTGCAGTTCTTTAGGACTGCCATGTTCAACCAGGCGATCAGGAATGCCCAATATCTTCACTTCATTCTTATAGCCATGTTCTGCCATGAATTCGAGAATGGCCGAGCCAAAACCTCCCTTCACGGTTCCGTCTTCTACCGTGATGAGTTTTTCGTATTGCTGACAGGCTTCATGCAGTAATGCTTCATCAAGCGGTTTGGCAAAACGCATATCATAATGACCGGGGTTGATGCCCTCGTTGCGCAAATCGCGGATGGCGGCTGCCGCAAAATTTCCGGGGTGACCAAATGAAAGAATGGCGATCTCTTTTCCTTCGCGCAGGCGACGACCAGTGCCAATCACAATTTCCTTCATCTCCGTTCTCCATTCCGGCATCATGCCTTCTCCTCTCGGATAACGGATCACGATGGGCAGCTGCATACTTTCTAACTGGGAAGTGTACATCAGGTTGCGCAATTCGGATTCATTCATCGGTGCACTGATGATCATATTGGGAATACAACGGAAATAAGCAATATCATAACAGCCATGGTGCGTGGGGCCATCATCGCCAACCAAACCGGCACGGTCCAGACAAAATACCACCGGTAATTTCTGTATTGCTACATCATGCACAGCAGAATCAAAAGCCCGTTGCATAAAGGAAGAATAAACATTACAGAATACCCGCAATCCCTGGGTAGCCATTCCTGCACTCACCGTCACCGCATGCTGCTCGGCGATACCCACATCAAATGCACGGTCCGGCATTTTCTCCATCATAAACTTGAGGGAAGAACCGGAAGGCATGGCGGGAGTAATACCAAATATCTTTTTATTCTGTTCTGCCAGCTCAATCAGGGTATGTCCAAACACATCCTGGTATTTAGGAGGCTGGGGCAGGTCAAATTTTTTCTTTTGAATTTCGCCCGTCACTTTATCAAACAAACCGGGGGCATGCCACTTGGTCTGGTCTTGTTCTGCCAGTGCATAACCCTTTCCTTTAGTGGTAATGATATGCAGGATCTTGGGTCCCGGAATCTGCCGTAAATCTTTCAGGGTATCTACCAGTTTGGCCACATTGTGACCATCAATCGGTCCAAAATAACGAAGCTTGAGGGCCTCAAATAAATTCGCACTGCTGCTCACCATTCCCTTTAAACCGTCAGCCAGTTTATGTGCCATGGCCCTGGAAAAATTCTTTCCTACCGGCAATTTGCCCAGCAGTTTCCACACATCATCCTTTACTTTATTGTAAGTAGGAGAGGTTGTAATATCAGTCAGGTATTCTTTCAAAGCCCCGGTATTCGGGTCAATGCCAATCCCATTATCATTCAGGATCACAAGCATATCCGCATCGGTCACCCCGGCATGGTTCATGGCTTCAAAAGCCAGTCCGGCCGTCATGGCCCCGTCGCCGATTACGGCCACCACTTTACGGTCTTCTTCTCCTTTGTATTTGGCGGCCATGGCCATTCCCAATGCTGCAGAAATAGAAGTGGAGGAATGTCCTACACCGAATGTGTCATATTCACTTTCGCTTCTTTTGGGGAAGCCGCTGATGCCTTTATACTTTCTGTTCGTGTGAAAATTGTCCCGGCGTCCGGTTAATATTTTGTGGCCGTATGCCTGGTGGCCCACATCCCAAACCAGTTGATCATAGGGAGTGTGGTACACGTAGTGGAGGGCGGTTGTAAGTTCGACTACACCCAGACTGGCACCGAAATGTCCGCCATGAACACTCACCACATCAATGATAAACTGACGGAGTTCATCACATACCTGGTGTAGCTTTTCCCGGGGGAGTTTCTTCAGGTCTTCCGGTGAATTGATCGTTTGTAATAATGGGCCGGGAATAATCTCCATACTGGTTTGTTTGCCTTGTAAAAGTAAAGGTTTCCGTTCACCCTTTTTTGGTAAAAATTGTACAACAGCCCGGTGCCCTAAAAGTTCTGTAAAACAGGCTGGTAAGTGCCTGTCAGGCCCCCCGGATATCCATTTGCAGGGTGTATCAACCACTGGTATATTTAACGGGCCGGCCTCGTTCGGTTTTATTAGTTTTGGCTATGCCACTGAGCAATAAATGGAGAACATACTGGATCTTTCAGGCAATGGGTTGGGGCAGCTTCAGTCTGACCAATACCTTTTTTGCCTTTTCATTCAAACAGCTGGATAAAATATTTTTTTATCATCTGCTGATTTTCCTGGCCCTGGGGCTGATGATCTCTCACCTGATGCGGGAGATTATTATCCGGGCGGCTATACTTCAGAAAAATCTGCGCCGCCAGTCATTTTTGTTTGTAGGTCTTACCCTGATCATGGCCCTGCTGGCTTCCTACTTTAAACTGGAAACAGTCGAGCAACTGGAGATCCTCACCAGCAAGGATGCACAATTACTTCACCGGCCCGATTTCAGTTACTGGATTAACAAAATGGTATTGGTACTCAGTGGCGGTTTCTCTTACTTTATCCTCTTCTTTATCTGGAACCTGATTTATTTTATGTTTCATTACGTAACCAAGAGCCAGAAACAGCAGATGGATACCCTGCGACTGGAATCGCTGGTAAAAGAACTGGAACTGCAAACCATCAAGGCCCATATCAATCCGCATTTTATTTTCAATTCCCTCAATAGTATCCGTGCCCTGGTGGACGAAAACCCCCAGCGTGCCCGAAGAGCGGTAACCGAACTCAGCAATATCCTTCGGAGCAGTATGCACGCGGAGAAAGCAGAAACGGTAACATTGGAAAGAGAACTGAATATTGTAAAAGATTACCTGGCACTGGAGAATATGCGGTTTGAAGACCGGTTGAAAGTGGTCTATGAAATTGATGAGGATACCCTGGATCAGCCCGTGCCTCCCATGATGCTGCAAACCCTGGTGGAAAACGCCATCAAACATGGCATCAGCAAACAGATCCACGGAGGAATCGTGAAACTGATTTCCGTATTCAAAGACGGCTACCATGAACTGGTGGTACAGAATACGGGGCAACTGAACGGAAGAGTGAATGCAGAAGGATTTGGTTTGTCCAGCACCACCAACCGGCTCGGCCTGCTCTATGGCAGCAAGGCCAAATTCGATATCCGGCAGATCAATGGATCCTTGGTGGAAGCCAGGGTTCAAATTCCGGTTGAAGACGTTTAAAAGTAAAACAGCTATATGAAAGCAATCATCATCGACGACGAAAGACTGGCCAGGGCGGAATTAAAAAAACTCCTGCTCGATTACCCGGAAGTGGAAGTAGTGGATGAAGCAGCCAATGCAGAAGAAGGACTGGCCAAAATTGAATTACAGCAACCCGATCTGATTTTTCTGGATATACAAATGCCTGGAAAAACAGGCTTTGATATGTTAGCGCAACTGGAAAAAGCCCCGCATGTGATCTTTACGACAGCCTATGATGAATTTGCATTGAAAGCTTTTGAAGTAAATGCCCTCGATTACCTGGTGAAACCTATTGAACCCAAGCGACTGGCAGATGCGGTACAAAAATTGAATGCATCTGAGATCAGGGATAGCCGACCGGATATCATCAGTACCAATAACAGTCTGCTCACCGAAAACGACCAGGTATTTGTAAAAGACGGCGAGCGTTGTTGGTTTGTGAAGCTCAATGAAATCCGCCTCTTTGAAAGTGTGGGCAATTATGCCAAAGTGTTTTTTGGCGCCAACAAACCCCTGATCCTGAAATCACTCAATGCATTAGAGGAAAGACTGGATGAAAAGACTTTTTTCAGGGCCAACCGGAAACATATTGTCAATCTCAGGATGATCGATAAAATTGAGCCTTATTTCAATGGCGGCTTGCTGCTGGAACTAAAGGGGGGAGAGAAGATTGAAGTAAGCCGGAGGCAGACGGTGAAGTTTAAGGAGATGATGAGCTTGTAGAGGGGCGAGAGGCTAGTGGCAAGTGGCTAGTGGCGAGTGGGGAATGGCTAGTGGGGAGTAGCAAGAGGGGAAGGGCGAGCATTGCCTGCCGTAGCATTTGCGAAGTAAGGTAGGGTTTGAGTACCAGCGAGGTCAAGCTGAGTTAGTCAATACATCTTTAGTAAAAGCGGCATAAAGGAAGAGGTGCTTAGCCGCAATGCAACTTAGTTTTAGCAGAATAAGTCTTATAAGCGCGGATATTTTATCAATTTAAGAAAGCATACCAATTACATGAAGAAATCATTGTTGACGGGCTTGTTGATTGCAGCGGGCTCTTTTTTATGGGCACAGAAAGGAGAATCTGTTTTTCAGGCGAAGGAAGCAGAACGCATCATCAGTTTCCTGGCATCAGATGAAATGAGAGGACGTAAAGTCTTTTCTCCTGAAATTGATAAAGCCGCTGATTTTATCGCCGCTGAATTTAAAGCCGCCGGATTACAACCGATGAATAACAGTTTCCGGCAGGAGTTTACGATTGTCAGGCCCAAATTTATCAGTGCCACTGCCAGTTTTGACGGAACGGCCATTGAACAAAAGAGTATCATCGTAATTACCTGTGCCGCACAATTCAAAGCGGATCAGGATGCCGGATATGATAAAGTAATGATCAGTGCCGGCGCTAATCTGCAGGCTGAAGCCCGCAAATATGCCCGGGGAAATAAAAACACTTTGGTAGTAGTCGATAAAAGTTTTGCCAACAGTTTTGGTAACCTGGCGCGGCTAAAATCATCCATGTTCAAGACAAGCACCAATACCGTTTTCGTAATCGCAGATGCCCTGCCGACTCAATGGTCGGTAGAAGCGGTCCATGAAATCAATGAACAAAAGATGGCCAATGTGGTTGGAATACTTCCCGGCAAATCGAAAAAGGAAGAGTATGTTATTTTCTCCGGACACTATGATCATATTGGTGTGGGACGTGCCGTAGAGGGTGATTCGATTTATAACGGAGCCAATGATGATGCTGCGGGTACCACCGGAGTGATCATGCTGGCCCAGTACTTTAAGCAACTGAATGATAACGAAAGGACCATCGTCTTTGCCGCCTTTACTGCCGAAGAAAGCGGTGGTTTTGGCGCCCAGTATTTTTCCCGGCAGTTCAATCCGGAGAAAGTAATGGCCATGTTCAATATTGAAATGGTCGGCACAGAAAGCAAATGGGGGAAGAACTCCGCCTATATCACCGGTTATGATAAAACCAATATGGGTGAGATCCTGGCCAAAGACCTGCAGGGAACGACCTTTAATTTCTACCCTGATCCCTACCCAACCCAGCAATTATTTTACCGCTCCGATAATGCCACCCTGGCCCGCTTAGGCGTACCGGCCCATACCATCTCAACTTCTAAAATGGATGTGGAACCGCATTACCACAAACCCAGTGATGAAGTGAAGACCCTGGATCTCGATAATATGGTGATGGTGATCAAAGCCATCGGCCTGAGTTCAAAAAGTATTGTGGCTGGGAAGGAAACGCCGACGAGGGTGAAGGTGGAGGAACTGAGGTAAATTGAAAATTGAAAGTTGAAAATTGAAAGGGGAAATACGAAGGTCGAAATTGGAAATCCGCTTTTTGTTGCTTCATCTTCCTGTAACGCCTCACTTTTATCTATCGCTTCAATAATTGAAAAACGCCCCAATTACCACCAACTTTCTTTCGGACTTTCCGACTTTCGGTCTTCCCGACTGTCCCATGTTTTACGCTGCAAGCCACAACGGGTATTGACTAAAGACTATCGACTAAGGACTAACGACTAGATCTTAACCGGTACACTATGCACCGCATCGCTCATCTCCTTAATCAAAGAAGCATCTTTCTCAATGGCATTGCCGACTACAATCACATCGGCTCCGGCTTTGCAGTTCAGGTAGGCTTTTTCGGGGGTAAGGATACCTCCACCTACAATCAGGGGGGCTTCGATGCTATCGGCCACCGATTTAATCATTGTTTCTGAAATAGGCCGCCTGGCTCCGCTGCCGGCATCCATATAAATCAGTTTCATCCCCAGCATTTCTCCCGCCATTGCCGTGCACATCGCAATTTCATTCTTATCAGCCGGTACAGGGGCTGCATTACTGATATAGGAGACCGTAGTGGGCGCCCCACCATCAATAACGATATATCCGGTGGGCATGATCTCCAGTCCGCTCTGCCGCACAAATGGCGCTGAGACCACATGCTGGCCAATCAGTAATTCAGGATTGCGTCCGGAAATCAGGGAGAGATACAACAACGCATCGGCATATTTGCTGACCTGTGAGGGGCTCCCGGGAAAGAGGATGACCGGGATATCACATTGCTGTTTGATTCTTTGCACACATTCATCCAGGTGATTTGAGATCACCAGGCTGCCACCTACCAGTAAATAATCCACCCCGGCTGAAACGGATAGTTCCGTCAGCTCATCAAGGATGGCCGTATTTACCTTGTCCGGGTCAATCAGCACGGCAAAGGACTTTTTCCCCTGCTTTTTTTTCCCGGCCAGTTCCTGGTAGATTGTTGACTTCATGAAGTGAATGATAATTGCAAAAATGCGAAAAACTTCCCGTATTGCACAGCCCGAAACAGTCTGTTTTTTAATTGTTTATTGAAACAGCAGAAATGCTATTGAGCGCAATGAAGCCTGCCCTGGTGAAGGGACTTCACTTTAATTTTTCTTTTGCTGACCGGGAAATTAAAATAGAACAGCAACACTGTTTTCATGCTTTGAATCGGCCGCCGCTTCCCCATCAATTTCACCCTGTTTTTCCGGAACAGGTAATATAAATTAATGGCATATGTCTCAAATCCTTTACTGTAAAGGGTTTGGGGGGATGGGTTCCCTGAAAAGCCTGTAAAATCAATAGTTTCAGGCGATTGGAGGGCAGAAACCCTTGTCCATTATGGGTTTCAGTCAAACAATGG
>Ga0209174_10001412_pt1 | contig 16947 bp, 12 predicted proteins | sample JI91814BDNA_FD_187505 | JGI IMG/M metagenome (GOLD analysis project Ga0209174, IMG submission 187505) | Wastewater effluent complex algal communities from Wisconsin, to seasonally profile nutrient transformation and Carbon sequestration -... | ecosystem: Engineered > WWTP > Effluent > Algae...
AAGTTTAAAGACAAGGGTTTTGAAATCTTCAGTGTTTCCTTTGATGCCGATCGCAGTGACTGGCTGAGTGCAGTGAGACAGGATAAAATAAACTGGCTGCAGGTCAATGATCCGGATATCAACAAATCAGCCGTGGCTTTGTACTGGGAAGTGTATTCCATTCCCACAACCTATCTGATTGACCGTGACGGTAAATTACTGGCCATGGATCTGGAAGGCAAGAACCTGGAGAATGCATTAAAAAAACTGATTGATAAATAAGTGCAGAAATGAAGTGGGAGCGATTGATAATACTGATATTCCTGTTTGCACTAAAGGCAAACGCACAGGAACTGTATGTATTTACAGAGCCGGCATCGAATATTCCTGCCCGTTCCATTAGTTTAAAGCTGACCGATCATTTTGTAACCAGTGATAATATTTACAATCGTTTCTCCCACCGGTTGATGCCACAGGTGATGCTGGGTGTCAGCAAAAAATTAATGTTTCAGATTGGTGGAACTTTTTCCAATATGCATACGCCGGATTTCAAGGCGGAGTCGATTAATTTTTATACCAAGTACCGTTTTTTGTCAAAAGATGAATTGCACAAGCATTTCAGGATGGCGGTCTTTGCTAATCTTTCTGCCACCAAAGCACCATTTCATTATGATGAGATCACCCTGATGGGAGATAAGGAAGGAATGGCATTGGGTCTGGTGGCCACACAGCTCTGGCATAAACTGGCGGTTTCTGCAACGGTAACACATACCCAGTTGCTGGATAATTCCCGTTTTAATAAAGTGTTGTATATACCCGAAAGGAATTACCAGGCGATGAACTATGCACTTTCTGTAGGCTATCTGGTCTTCCCTAAAGAATACCGGGATTATAAGCAAACTAATCTCAATCTCTATCTCGAAATATTGTCGCAGCAAACCCTTGACAGGAAAACCAATTACCTGGATATCGCCCCGGCAGTACAGCTGATTTTTAACAGCAATGCCAAATTGAATCTGGGCTATCGTTTCCAGGCCACCGGCAACATGAGCCGGATGGCCAATAACAGCTGGCAGGTCAGCTTTGAGCGGACCTTTTTAGGGGCTTTTAAGTAATAGCCCCATTATTTCAAAATACGACAATGAATTTTTTACGTTCATATGTAATCATATTGCTATTACTGGTAGCTGGTAATACAGAAGGCCTGGCCCAATCTGCCATTGATACCACGGCATCAGCTTATGTCTCTGGTGCCTGTGATATGTGCAAGACAAGGATTGAAAAAGCAGCACTGGAACGGAAAGGAGTTAAATCAGCTCAATGGAACCTGGCCACTCAGTTACTAACTGTTTCTTTTAATCATGAGCAGGTAACGCTGGAAAGGATTTTATGCCGGGTGGCTGATCGCGGACATGATAATGATTTTGAAAAAGCAAAAGATGCCGTGTACCAGGCCCTTCCATCCTGCTGTGCTTACCGCAGTAAAATCACTGCTAACGGACAGGCGGTAACAGGTTCAGTTGCTGTGATACTGGCAGAGAACCAATTGGTGAAAGGAGTGGTGATGGAAGAAAATAAACAGGGAAGTTTTGTACCACTTACTGGCGCAACGGTGCAATGGCTGGGAAGCAATGCAGCGGTTACCACCGATTCATCCGGCGTCTTTTCTATCCGCTCTGTAAAGGATATTAACCAGCTGGTCATTAGTTATGTGGGATATAAGGCAGATACTATTTTGGTGAGTAATGCCACAGAAATGAAAGTGATCATGGCCACCGGAAAGCAACTCAATGAAGTAACGGTTACTTCCCGGATGCGGTCCACGTATTTGTCCAGCCTGAGTCCGATTCGTACCCAGGTAATGACGGAAAGGGAATTGTTCAAAGCGGCCTGCTGCAACCTGGGCGAAAGTTTTGAAACCAACCCATCTGTAGATGTCTCGTATAATGATGCGGTGACCGGATCCAAACAAATCCAGTTGCTCGGACTCAGTGGCAATTATACCCAGTTGACAGTAGAGAGTTTGCCGGGTCCCAGGGGACTGGCCACTGCATTCGGGTTGAATTTTATTCCGGGTCCTTTTGTAGAATCCATACAACTGAGTAAGGGTGTCGGTTCCGTAGTGAATGGTTTTGAAAGTATCGCCGGGCAAATCAATGTGGAATTAAAAAAGCCTCAAACGGCAGAAAGGGTATATGTGAATGCCTATATCAATGATATGTCGAAAACGGATCTGAACCTGGTACTGACCAAGAAACTGAATGATCGCTGGAGCACAGCACTGATGCTGCATGATAATTTCCAGGCCAGGACTGATGTGGATTATAATAAAGATGGCTTCAGGGATAATACCACCGGAAATTTATTCGCGGCGGTGAACCGCTGGAATTATAACGGCATCAAAGGATTTGAATCACAACTGGGATTTAAAATATTAGTAGATGATATCACGGGTGGTCAAACCGGCTTTCGCCCGAAACAGGATCAGGGCAGTAACAGCATCTATGGGCTGGGGATTAAAACCAACCGATACGAACTTTATGCCAAGGCAGGATATGTTTTCCCAGGGAAAAAATACCAGAGTATAGGTATTCAGTTTTCCGTATTTGATCATCGGCAGGATGCTTATTATGGACTGACCACTTATGACGGAAAGCAACAGAATCTCTATGCTAATCTGATTTATCAGTCCATTATCGGAAGTACCATACATAAGTTCCGGACCGGACTTAGTTTTTTGTCTGATCATTACGATGAGCAATTTCAGCTGACCCGTTACAAGAGAAAGGAGAATGTGCCCGGTGGTTTTTTTGAATATACATTTACCCCGGTGGAAAATTTCAATATCGTAGCCGGTATCCGGGCCGATCATAACAATCTCTTTGGCTGGTTTGCCACACCTCGTTTGCATATCCGGTATGAACCGGTAACCGGAACTACTATCCGGATCAGTACGGGTCGCGGACAACGTACGGCGAATATTTTTGCAGAGAACAACAGCATATTTGTGAGTGCCAGACAAATACAGATATTTCCATCATCCGGTGGCGGCGCCTATGGCCTTCTGCCTGAAATAGCCTGGAATAAAGGAATCAGTATCGATCAGAAATTCAAGTTGTTTGGTCGTAACAGTAACCTGGCCCTTGATTTCTTTCGCAATGATTTCAAACAACAGGTGATCACCGATCTGGAGAATCCGCGAAAAGTGGTTTTCTATAATCTGGATGGGAAATCTTTTTCAAACAGTTTCCAGGCTGAATTGAACATGGAGCCGGTCAAAAGACTGGAATGGCGGCTGGCCTATCGTTTTTATGATGTGAAAATGACTTATACCAGTCAGTTGCTGAGTAAACCTTTTACCGCAAGGCATCGTGCTTTTTCCAATCTGGCTTATGAAGTAAAAGGCTGGAAGATGGATTATACCATCAATATTACCGGGACCAAACGGATCACGGCTACCAGTTCAAATCCAACTATTCATCAACGTGCTGCAACTTCTCCTTCCTATGTATTGATGAATGCACAGCTGAGTAAATCATTGGGGAAAAATAAACATACTGATGTTTATTTTGGAGGGGAGAACCTGACTAATTTTTTACAGCGTGATGCCATCCTAAGTGCCGATCAGCCCTTTGGGCCTTATTTTGATGCCTCAATGATCTGGGGGCCGGTAACAGGAAGGATGTTTTATGCAGGACTGAGGTATAAGATTAAATAGAGAAAGACCTCCCCCTAACCCCCCTCCCGGGGAAGGGGAGAGAGACCTCCCCCTTACCCACTCCAAAGGAGGGGGAAGAAAGACTTTGCAATAACTCCACTATAGGAAGGTAAAGAATGCCCCCCCAGACCTCTCCAAAGGAGTTGAGTTTGCAGGGATTTAATTGGAGTAGACTTCTAAATTTTTTTTAATAGGCGACGATGTTTCTCCCCTCTCCATTGGAGAGGGGAATAAGGGGAGAGGTCTGGTAAAGAGAAATGTCAATCAGCATTTTACAAGAAATATATGTCCTGTCAAAACATTTATTTATATTTGTCTAACAATAAATTTAGACAAGTCTAAAAATAATGAAATTTTTTCTCCTTTTTACCGGGTTCCTTTTTAGTTTGTCAGTCAACGCGCAACGGACGGTTCAGGGTCAGGTGCTGCATCAACTGACAGCTGTACCGGTAGCAGGTGCCACAATCATGGCAGGTTCATCAGCCGCAGTGTTATCAGATCAGCAGGGAAAGTTTTCATTGCTGACGGCGGCTGATTCTATACAGGTGACCGCCATTGGTTATGAAAAGAAAACAGTTGTTCTTGATCAACGGGATCACCTGATGATCCTGCTCCAGCCTTCACAGAAAGAAATGGATGCAGTAGTTGTATCAGGTACATTGAGGGCAGTAAAGAAAACCGAGAGTCCGGTACCGGTGGAAGTGTATACCACCCACTTCTTCAAAAAAAATCCGGCCCCCAGTATTTTTGAGTCCCTGCAAAATGTAAATGGCGTCAGGCCGCAACTTAATTGCAGCGTATGCAATACAGGTGATATCCATATCAATGGCCTGGAAGGCCCCTATACCATGATCACCATTGATGGTATGCCCATTGTGAGCAGCCTGGCTTCTGTATATGGTTTGTTTGGCATTCCTTCCCAGCTGATTGACCGGGTTGAGATTGTGAAAGGACCTGCATCCGGTTTGTATGGGGCAGAAGCCATTGGCGGGCTGATCAATATCATTACCAAGTCGCCGGAAAAAGCACCGGCATTCACCGGTAATTTCATGACTACATCCTGGCTGGAACATAATGTTGACCTGGGTGTCAAATTCCGTCTTGGTAAAAAAGTATCATCCCTGCTGGGGATCAATTATTTCAACTACCAGCATCCGTTGGATAAAAATAATGACCAGTTTACGGATGTGACATTGCAGCACCGCATCTCTCTTTTCAATAAAATCAGTTTTAACCGGAAGCAAAACCGGACTGCTTCTATAGCCGCCAGATATTTTTATGAAAACCGCTGGGGAGGGGATATGCGCTGGAATCATTCATTCCGCGGAAGCGATAGTCTCTATGGAGAAAGTATTCTTACCAGTCGCTGGGAAATAATCGGTCAATACCAGTTGCCAGTCAATGAACCATTGTTCTTTTCATTTTCGGCTACAGGTCACCAGCAGGATTCCTATTATGGTACTACACCCTATATGGCCAAACAACGTGTTGCATTCGGACAATTGTTATGGGACAAAGCAGCCGGAACTTCACACCAGCTCCTGACCGGACTCGCTGTTCGTCATAATTATTACGATGATAATTCCACAGCGACCATTGATACCCTCCGTTTAATTAATCAGCCGGAAAAGTATACTATCCCCGGTCTCTTTGTACAGGATGAATGGAAACTGCATCCCAAACACCTGTTGTTACTGGGTCTTCGATATGATCATCACCCCATTCATAAAAGTATCCTTACCCCCCGATTGGCCTGGAAATGGAGTCTGAAAGACGGACAGACCCTTCGGGTTAATGCCGGAACCGGTTTCAGGGTGGTGAGTCTTTTTACAGAAGAACATGCTGCCCTTACCGGAGCAAGGTCAGTAGAAGTGAAGGAATCGCTGAATCCTGAAAGAAGTTTTAATATCAATCTCAATTATACCCGTTACCATCGCTGGAAAAATACCAGTGTTAATATTGACGCAGCCGCCTGGTATTCCCGTTTCAGTAACCAGATCATTGCGGATTATGATACCGATCCGAATAAAATTATTTACGATAACCTGCATGGGTTTTCCTCCTCAAAGGGTTTGACATTGAACATTGAACTGAACAAGGGAAATCGGTTTAAATCTTTATTGGGTGTAACCTTACAGGATGTCTCCAAAACTGAAAAGGGGCATGATGGACGCCGGGTGAAACAAACACCCATGCTGACAGAAAAATGGAGTGGTACCTGGGCCATCACCTATGTCTTTCCCGGAGCGGGCATCACAATCGATTATACCGGCAATATTTATGGGCCCATGCGATTACCATTGATATCGGCACTTGATCCGCGTCCGGCTACTTCTCCGGTATGGAGTATCCAGAATATTCAGATTAGTAAATTTCTCAGTGCCCGTACCGAAATTTTTACCGGTGTAAAAAATTTACTGAACTGGACGCCGGCCCGGAATACGCCCTTCCTGATCGCCCGTTCGCATGATCCTTTCGACAAAAAAGTGGAATATGAATCAAACGGGCAGGTCAAATCGACTGCAGAAAATCCCTATGCACTGACTTTTGATCCAGCCTATATGTATGCTCCCAACCAGGGCATCCGGGTGTTTGCCGGTATCCGTTGTACCTTAAAAAAGTAGAAAATTATTTTCCTCTTCTTCTGCCCAGCAGCAGTTTAAATACACGCTGATTTGAATTGCGGGTGAGGCCAAAAAGAAATCCGCCATTCACCTCCCATTTAGGATCAACGTACAAATCGATCATGGGGCCCAACAGGTGTTCCTGCTGCTGAAAAGGAAGAATCTGTTTGAAAGTTCCCAGTCCGCTGTAATATTCAAAACCGATTCCCACTTTTTTGATGGTATAGACTGTTTTTATCTGCGGAGAAATTCCCACACCCTTTTCAGCACCATTGACAACAAAATCAATATTGGGATTGAATGCAAAATACCAGTTACCCACGGTTTTATCGAGTATGGGTCTTAATTCTCCCTGCCAGAAAAAACCTGTGGTATCATCAGGGCGGAAAAATCCAAACTCAAGGGAAAGACTGGCGCCCCATTTCCAGTTCCAGGAAGCCGGTACAGTAACCCTGGGTCTTACCTGATTTCCCAGGTATTGAAAACGGCCAGTCGGGGAAATACCGGTAAAAGTATAAAAACCGATTTCAAAATTTTTCCCAAAGCCATGGGTGATTTCCAGTGTTTCGTTGGTCCAGTGTGCATCCTTTGGCCTGGCCAGGTTTTTGCTGCCCTTGAAAGTGTAATTACTGTGCAGCTCAAAGATGGTCCATTTGTGCTGAATGGTAGGAGAAGCATATACCTGAATTTCATTATCAGCCTGTGAAAATCCCTGCAAAGTCAGGAGGAGGAAGGCTGGTAGTAGTTTATATTTTTTCCACAATAACATAAGGAGGCTTTGGTAGTGTAATCTTGTACCAAAATATCATATAAACAAATTTTTTTCTTTCTGGTTCACTTGTAGATTTGCTCCCCCAACAAAGAACCTATGGAACTAAAATACGCCCATCATATTGCCGCTACCCTGAACCTGACCATCAAGCAAATCAGCAGTATCACCGATCTTCACAATGAAGGATCTACTATTCCCTTTATTGCCCGTTACCGGAAAGAAGCAACAGGGAACCTGGACGAAGTGGTCATCGGGAATGTGATCGACCAGATTAAATATTTCAATGATTTGGAAAAGCGGAAAGAAACCGTGATCAAAACCATTGAAGAAGCCGGAAAACTCACTCCTGAGTTAAAAACCAGGATTGACAATTGTATCAATGCCACTGAACTGGAAGATATCTACCTGCCCTTTAAACCCAAGCGCAAAACCAAGGCCACCGTGGCCATTGAAAAAGGACTGGAACCCCTGGCCAAATTATTGTTTGAACAGGGATCTGCCAATCCGGATGAAGAAGCCGCTGCTTATATCAATGAACAGGTAAAAGACAAGGAAGAAGCCCTGCAGGGTGCCCGTGATATCATGGCCGAATGGATGGCCGAATCAGAACAGGCACGTAACCTGGTCAGAAAAATATATACCGAAGAAGCCACGGTTGCTTCCCGCGTACTCAGCACTAAAAAAGAGGAAGAAGAAGCCCAGAAATACCGTGACTATTTTGAATTCAAAGAGCCGCTGGCACAAAGTCCTTCTCACCGGATCCTTGCCATCCGTCGCGGTGAGAAAGAGGGATTCCTGATCATGACCATCAATATTGATAAGGAAACCGCCCATGCTGAATTGAAAAGAGTATTGCTCAAAGCTTCCAATCCAGCAGCCAAACAGGTGGAGCTGGCCATTGAAGATTCTTATAACCGTTTATTACAGCCTTCTATTGAAACAGAGTTCAGGATGGCGAGTAAACTGAAAGCGGATGAAGAAGCCATCCGTGTATTTGCAGAAAACCTGCGGCAGTTATTACTGGCTTCACCACTTGGACAAAAAAGAGTGATGGCCATTGATCCGGGTTTCCGTACCGGCTGTAAAGTGGTTTGTCTGGATGAACAGGGTACTTTTTTGAAATACATTACCATCTTCCCGCATGCGCCGCAGAACGACTGGAACGGTGCCACCCAGACGATCAAAGAACTGGTAGCCCGTTATGATATCGAGGCTATTGGTTATGGTAATGGCACAGCCAGCAAGGAAACTGAACAACTGGTGCGAGGTATTGATTTCGGCAAACCGGTTTCTGTTTTTATGGTGAATGAAAGCGGTGCTTCTATTTATTCGGCCAGTGAAGTAGCGAGGGAGGAATTCCCCAATGAAGATGTAACAGTTAGGGGTGCCATTAGTATCGGCAGAAGATTACTGGATCCGCTGAGTGAACTGGTAAAGATTGATGCCAAGAGTATCGGGGTCGGACAGTACCAGCATGATGTAAACCAGAACCGGCTCAAAGAAGCCCTGGACCAGGTGGTGGAAAGCTGTGTAAACTTTGTTGGGGTGGATGTGAATACGGCGAGTAAACATTTGCTGACCTATGTATCTGGTCTGAGTGCAACTGTGGCCAAAAATATTGTAGAGTACAGAATGAAGAACGGTGGTTTCAAAACCAGGGAAGAACTAAGGAAAGTCAGCATGCTGGGCCCCAAGGCTTTTGAACAATGCGCAGGGTTTTTAAGAATTCCCAATGCCGCTAATCCCCTGGACAATTCAGCGGTTCACCCGGAATCTTATCATGTGGTGGAAGCGATGGCTGCTAAAGCAGCTACCAGTGTACCGGAGCTGATTAAAAAGCCGGAGACCAGAAAGCAGATCAAAGCCCGTGATTTTGTAAGTGAAACGATTGGTCAGTTTACCATAGAAGATATCTTAAAAGAGCTGGAGAAACCGGGTCGTGATCCGCGTTCACCGATTGAAGAATTTCGTTTTGCAGAGGGCGTAAGCACCATGGCTGATTTAAAACCAGGAATGAAAGTACCGGGTATCGTAACCAATATCACCAATTTCGGAGCCTTTGTGGATGTGGGGGTGAAACAGGACGGACTGGTTCATATCTCTCATCTGGCCAACCGGTATATCAGTGATCCTAATGAAGCAGTTAAACTCGGACAAAAAGTGATGGCCACGGTACTGGAAGTGGATACAACGAGAAAGAGGATTGCTTTGTCTTTAAAGGAAGCAGGAGGAGAGTCGGGAGTCACGAGTCGTGAGTCAGGAGCCAAAACCCAAAAATCGGGAGGGCGTCCACAGGTACAAAGCAAACCTGCAGCACTGAATCCTTTTCAGGCGAAGTTGATGGAGCTGAAGAAGAATTTTAAGGAGTAGGGACAGTCATCAGTCATCAGTCGGCAGTCATCAGTCATCAGTCTATCAGTCATCAGTCTACGGTCGACAGTCGAGTGTCGTTTAACCGGAGGCGGATGTTAATAAAACAAACGTATCTGGTACAAGTGCCTTACCAACTTGTTAACTACTAAACCTCTCAACTATTCAACCCCTCAACAATACTCCCTCACTTCACATACTTCATCGCATTCTCTTCCGAAAAAGCAGGGTTACGGATAAAACTGCTGTCATCCAGTGTGGCAAGAAAAATTTTGATGGATTCTTTTTCAGCGGCAGACAGGATAATTCCATTTTTATTGTCAGATAAGCGGAATAGCGGGTCGAGGGTGGAACTTTCATGCATCCCGCTACTGTAATGATCCAGTACTTCGTCGAGTGTATAAAACCGGCCATCGTGCATATAGGGGAAAGTAAACCCAAGGTTTCTTAAGGAAGGGACTTTAAACCGGAATTGATCCTTGCTTTCCACTGTTACCAGTGATCTTCCTTCATCGGGTTCATCAGCGGGTGAAAGGCCATTGTTACGGAAACTAAAATCGGTAAACAAAGGTTCTTTGTGACAGCTTCCGCATTTCTCTTTAAAGACAGTATAACCATTTTGTTCTTCCGGGGTAAAAACCATTCCTTCCTTTCGTATCACTTTATCATATTTGCTGTCGGCGCTAACCAGCATGAGCATAAACTGGCTCAGGGCCTTCATCAGCAGGGAAGTGGTTATGGTATTGCTGCCAAATGCTTTTTTAAAAAGGGCGGGGTATTCAGGATGTGCATTCAGCTTTTTCAGTACGGCTAAAAGGGTGTCCCCCATTTCCACCGGGTTGGTAATCGGGGCAATAGGTTGGAGGTCCAGATCAAGAATGCCACCATCCCACATAAAGCTATTGTACCATGCCAAGTTCTGAATAGCCGGGGTATTGCGGTTGCCCAACAGGTCATTGATACCGTGTGAAAGATCATGACCATGATGGGTAAAAGCAGCGGCCTGGATATGACAGCTGCCGCAGCTGATACTTTGATCAGCAGAAAGAATCGGGTCGTAGAATAAACGCCGCCCCAGCAGAAATCCATCTTCCGTAACCGCATTATCCCGGAAGGAATAAACGGGTGATGGAAAATTGGCGGGCTGTTTGAAAATATTTTGCAGCCTGATAAAGGCAGTGAGCAAAAAAACGGACAGCACTATAACAAATGCAACTGTAAGCGGCTTAATTGTACGACCCTTCTTTTTCATAAGCAGTATTATTGATCAATGCCCGATACTGTAAACATGCCAGTAAAATTGTCGGCAATCTTTGCACTGAACGGAGTGACCATAACGGTTGTGTTCTTAGCTATACTGATATCATTTACTCCGCTGAACATTTTCAGAATATCTGTATGAATATGAACAGCAGCAGGTTTTTTTTCACTGATTTTTAATTTATCCAGGGGCAGGGTGATTGTTTTTACATTATTCACTGTGGGTGTATTCATCCCCCCAAAGAGCCCGATATGGTAACGGAATTTATAGTCGTTGTTTTTGCCCGGACTGGCCACGGGCGAATAGCCTTCCATTTTAAAAAAGATATAGCCGCTGTTCCAGCTCCAGTACATGCCTGCACCACCGGTTGCAGGATCAAGTACACCGGTTCTTTCTGCAATGGGTTTGGTATTCCTGAGACTGTCAACACCGAGTACAAAACTTACCGATTCATATTTCCCTTCAGGAATGTTTAAGCTGATTTCACGGGATGCGGGATCGGACTCTTTGATAAGAAAATAAGACTGATCCTGAGGGATGGTCAGGATGCTGCCGTCCGTTTTTTTCAGACTGATATTGGTGATATAGTATTGCAACAGACTTACGGTCATTCTTTCCCCTGATGCAGTATTGAATGTGTCTTTATTCAGGGTAAGGGGTTGTAGTCCGGCGTAATTTTCGAAAAGCAACCGGACATTTCCATCCGCTGTGGAATACACAGCAGTGGAACTTTGTTGCAGACTGGCGGTGCAGGAGGCGAATAAAATTGCGGCAAATGCCGGTATGATCAATTGTTTCATGTGATTGTTTTTGTCAGTTTTTGATGAGCTGGCGGCCATCAATGTAATGGTACTTATTATGAACTTTAAATGCCAGCAGCCGTATGTCAAAATCTTTTCGCTTTTCCATTACGGCGTTATGTAAATCGGTACAAAGTTTTACCAGTTCGGCCAGGCTTTTCTGAACGGCATCTTTTTTGATACCTCCCGGAATCTTGGAGGCCTGCCAGATTTTTGCTTTTTCCAGCAGGTAAGCACTGCTATCCTTTACAGGCTGCAGATCATTATCTTCCGTAGGATGTAATACATTGATCACCATTTCTGCAAAGTCACGGTGTTCTTTCCAGTATACCCTCTGGGCCTGGGCTTGCCATGACAGGAGGATGGCTACTGCCATCAGTATCCATTTCATGTGATTGCTTTGGTAAATTGAAAATGCCGGTTCAGTCCGGAATAAAGCCTTTCATTCGAAGATCAGCAACGGGGAGGCTGAAAAACGGAGGAATGAAAACCCGCATGACAGGGTTCCGGCAACTCCTGTTCAGTGATGGATGGAAGGGAAAGGGGAATTGTATTAGGCATGGTTTCCTGAACAGGTGCAAAAAGTACAATGTTAATTTCGGTCCGGCTGCCAGATTCTTTTTTCTCTTTTTCTTCTTTCGCCTTTATCTTTTTCATTAGCTGGCACTGGCCTTTACAATGCAGGGAAGGCCGGTATTTATTTACACAGTTCCGTACATAATTCCGGGGATTGAGTTGGTAGTCCAGTAATAGCAGGGTATTGCCAAAACTGAGGGCAGCAAAGGCAAGAAGCAGGAAGAGTGCTACTTTTGTGCGGAACATTTTGCAAAATTACGGAAATCTGATAGATTTTTTTCACGCGAAGTGGGCAAAGAAAATGCATACAAAGATTGCCAAACCAGGTAGTGTGCATCATCCGTTCTCCGGTCTAAATAAATTTGCGGATAGTATTTTAGATACAACCTTAAAAGAAACCTTTCAAATGTGTTAAATCAGTGTCATCCGTCCACAGGATACTCCAGCTGTTCCATTCATTATATTGCGCAGTGATTTCAATCTGCCAGAGGTCTCTGCGGGATTTCATCCCTCAATAAAACCGGTAATGATACTTATCCACCACATATTTTTCTCCGGAAGGATAGAAGCCGTAAACAATTTGTAAAGTGCCATCGGGGTTATAAATGATTTCTTCTTTTTCTGTATCCAGCTCCACCATGTCGAGGCAACCGTTTTTGGCACTCATGGCCCGGCAGTATGTTGAATAGAAACTGGCAATGACTGTCCGTTCATTGTAACTGCGTGTTGCAATATTGGTTAAATGATCATATACCATTTCGCCCATAGTCCCTTTGGGAGAAAATGTGCTGAGCCGCATCATCCTGTTTTGGTCGTCAATTAAAATGCTGTCAGTTTTTCGGTTATTTATTTCCCCCAACGCATGTTTGCCAATGATGAGGCGCCGGCCTTTTTTGGCTGGCTGGTAGCTGTAGTAAACCAGGTCATTCATTTCAAGACTTGTTGCCGGAATTTGTAAAGAAGCAGAAAGTTTGCCAGGGTATTCTCCTTTAGTATAACTGATCCAGGATTTGAGCCGGTTCTTTTCGTCATAATGAAATTCTTCATAGCCTGCATAATAACTGTCTTTTTTCAGGTAATAGTTGCCGCAGTCCAGGAAACTCAGTAATTGTCCTTTTTGGTTGATCACATAGCGTTGATAACTGGCGAGTACAGTATCGTTACGGATATAACGTAGACGGTAAATGGTATCACCCCTGTATTGATACAGAAAGGGCGTGGGTATGCTGTCAGTCAGCCGGTTGAGTTCTGCGATCAGTCGCCCGGCGGTATCATAGTATTTTACATGTATTCCCTCTGGACTGATAAATGCCGAACTGTCGGTTATAGATTTTATCCCTAATTTCTTTACAAGCCTGTTAACAGGTGAGTATTTATCAACCGGTGCCTGATCGGTAACCGGGTGGAAGGGTTGTGCTTTGCTTAAATTACAGAGCAGGATAAACAATAAAGGGAAACAATAAAGCCGCATGAAAATAATCGGTATGCTTTGCGCTCAAAGTAGTTAATTTATTTTGGATGGGAACCAGAAATTGGAACTATAACTATCAGGGGTATTTATTCAAGGCTGCTGTGAACCGGAGAATAGTTTTGCCCTGCCTATCGGCAGGCGGGCGCTAAGACGCATGGCACAAGAAAATTTCCATTCATCAAGCACCTTGGTAAATCCGTCTATGCGAAACTATTTCACCCAAAGACCGCAAAGGAATACACGCAAAGCAAATACAAGCTCGGAGAGTTCTGCGATTTACATTATTCCAAATGGCGTGACAAATTTGAATATCCGACTGTATAAATTCAAGTTCGTCATACCCTGCTGCAAAGAATCACTCTTGCCTTAAAACTCAATTATAAAGCCAATCGTTGGCGTTACCTGCGCATCATTATTCTTTATAAAATCGGGAATCGCATTAGTACCATCTGCCCTGATGGGTTGCCCGTCTGTGGTCATGAACCCGGTATTGGATGCATTTCTTTTAAATGTATAACTATCCTGGGCCGGACTCTTCGCTGCATAAAAATTGGTTACATCAAGAAACAGGTCGATAGTGACTTTCCGGAGATTCCATTTTTTATCAATCCGGATATCACTGGCATTGAATGAGCCAAGCCGGCTGGCATTGAGCCGGCTATAGTCAGGTACGCCCTGTCCGAGGGTAAGATAATTAAGGCGTGATGCAGTTTCATCATAAGGGGTGAAGGGTGCTCCGCCCTGGTAACGGAATTTCAATCCCAGTTCCCAGTTACGTTTGAATTTATATCCCCCGGTGAGGCTCAGTAAATGCTGGTTGTCCCAGCTGCTGGCGATCAGTTGTTTGTTGTTACCGCTGTATTGGCTGCGGTAGAAAGTGTAGGAAAGAATTCCAAAGAAATGTTTTGTCAGTTTTTTCTGTGCGAAAAATTCCACTCCGTAGGTTCGTCCTTTTCCATTGGTAGTGATGGCTTCATTTCCCAATACATTGAAATCGCTGCCGAGGTTGGAAAGAGAGATGCCGTCTCTTACCGATACCGGAACATTGGCATAATCCTTATAAAAGCCTTCAACGGTAAACCGCAATCCGTCGTTGGGAAGGTATTCGATACCTGCTGCATAGTGATCGCTCTGCAGGTATTTGCAGTTCCGGTTGATGAGCACTTTATTTTGATCTGCAAATCCAAGGATAGTATAAGGAGGTATTTTATAATATCGTCCAACAGAAGCATTCAGGGTCCATTGATCTGCTAACACATAACTCAAGGCGATCCGGGGTGATAAAGTTTGTAAACCATTGTTGCCATCAGTAGTGAAAGAATTCATGTCACTGCGGATACCTGCACTGATGCCCATTCGATTATCTGAAAATCGTTTACTGATTTGTGCAAAGGCACCATATCGCCAGAAATTTTTCAATGGGCTGCTGAAATTCACGGTGACAGCCGGCTGAATGATATTGTTATTGATATCCCTCAATTCTTTCCGCAGCACATTGAAAGTATTGTTATCGTATTCTGCTAACTGGATCACAGCCCCATAGGCAATCTTCCAGCCTTTTTTATTCAGGTTGACATCCAGGCGGAATTTATTTTCTGTTTCCCTTGACTGGTAAGCAAGGGTTTGTTGGGAAGGCAGTTTCAGTTCATTGTCTTCATAACGGTCAATGTGGTTATCAAAACTGTTCCGGCTGAGGGCGAGATTGATAAAGCCGTCCCGGATTAACTTTTTCAGGCTGAGCCCCCCGGTATAGGTCCACTGGTTGATGATGGGATTGGAATTAAGGATATATAATTTCTCGGGGGTGGCATCCTTGATTTTGGCAAAACTGAATTCATCGATCGCAGCAATGGCGAGGAAGGATAAAGTTGTTTTCTTGTTCAGCTGATGGGTGAGCTTGGTCTGGAAATCCCAGAAATTAGGCCGGATGGGTAAGTCCAGTGCGGAAAATAAAAGTTCCAGGTAGGAGCGCCGGGCCGATGCGAGAAAGGTTGTTTTTTTATTCTTTGACAGAGGGCCTTCAAAGGTTGCAGCCAGTTCGGTGGCGCTTAACCGGATATTGCCCTGCAGTTTGTTGGGGTTTCCGTTTTTTTGTTTGAACTGGAAAACGCTGCTCATGGCATTATCGTACCGGGCGTCAAAGGCGGAGCTGCTGAGTTTTACATCTTCAATAAAGGATACATTCAGGATACCCTGCGGACCACCACTGCTGCCCTGGGTTTGAAAATGGTTGATCACCGGTATCTCGATACCATCGAGGTAGAATACATTTTCATTGGGAGCACCTCCCCGGATGATAATATCATTGCGAAAACTGCCGCCCTGTGCTCCACCACCTACACCAGGTAAGGTTTGAATCACTTTACTGATATCAAAATTACCACCGGGATTGCTTTTGATTTCTTCAGATGTTAAACGTTGAACACTCAATGGTGTTTCGAGCGTAGCAGCCCTGGCCGTTCGTTTATTGGTTTTGATGGTTACTCCCTGCAGTTGCTGTGCATCCGGCTCGAGTTCCACAGCGATATTCTGTTCATTACCTGAAGTAATGCCGATATTATAGAATGATTGTTTTTTAAAACCCACCAGTGACACTTCCAGTGTGTAAACGTTTAGTGGAAGGTCAGTGATTCTGAAATTGCCGGCACTGTCGGTGGCAACGGATTTATTGATACCGGTAAGAGACACGGTAGCAAAAGGCAGTCGTTGCTGGGTGGATTTATCCAGTACATAGCCGGAAATGCGTCCATTGTTTTGCGAGAGGGCCGAGAATGGCAGGAGGAGAAGGATCAGGATAGCGGGGTTTTTCAGGAGGTACTTCATGATTCTTACTAAGTAAAATGTTGCTGCAAATATATTTTATAAAACGATAATATGAATTAATGCAGATCAGTTATGTAACAGATAAGGGGGGATTTTGTTTAATCTTTTGGACAAACGGGTGGAGGGAAACTCCCCGCTCTCTGCGGCTCAGCGGTGAAACTCTCCCCCAAAGCACGCAAATTGTGCAAAAATTCTTCGCGTCCTGGCGTCTTCGCGGTTAGATATCTCTCATTTTATACAAGGGACTCTTCGAGTGAAGCAAAATCAAAATCCGCAATAATATTTCCCACAAAGACACTAAGAACACAAAGGAGAGATCAAGATTTCTTTGCGTCCCTTAGCGCCTCCTATGCGGTCTTCGTGGTTAAATCTCTCTCTGCGAAAACTCCCCGCTCTCTGCGGCTCAGCGGTGAAACTCTCCCCCTAAGCACGCAAGTTGTGCAAAAATTCTTCGCGTCCTGGCGTCTTCGCGGTTAGATATCTCTCATTTTATACAAGGGACTCTTCGAGTGAAGCAAAATCAAAATCCGCAATAATATTTCCCACAAAGACA
>Ga0209174_10001414_pt1 | contig 16936 bp, 13 predicted proteins | sample JI91814BDNA_FD_187505 | JGI IMG/M metagenome (GOLD analysis project Ga0209174, IMG submission 187505) | Wastewater effluent complex algal communities from Wisconsin, to seasonally profile nutrient transformation and Carbon sequestration -... | ecosystem: Engineered > WWTP > Effluent > Algae...
AAAAATATTCTTCCGGACTTGGCATTGTCTTCTTCACAGGAAGATTTTTCCAAGCCTTAAAAATATCTTTTACTTCCAATTCTTTTTCTTTTAATTGTTCTGCATAAGGCAAATCCAAAAGATCACAGCCCGCACAGGTTCCAAAATGCATACATTCGTTATTCATTAGTCGCTCAAGTTATCAATCTGAATATTCAGTGATTTTATTTTTCTGTATAGATGTGTTCTTTCTACACCTAATATTTTTGACGTCTTACTTACATTAGCCTCATTTAGTTGCAGAGTCTTTATGATGTATTGACGCTCGAATTCTTCCTTGGCTTTTTTTAAATCGCCCTGCTCGAAAATTTCTTCTGCCTTTTTAAATCCAATCAGTGCTTCTTTTACATCTTTCCCTTTTATAGTGTCGGCTATCGTCATAATACAAAGTCTTTCGACTACGTTCTTTAATTCCCTTATATTTCCAGGCCAGAAATGATTGGTAAGAAGTGCAATCGCTTCATTGTCTAATTTTTTACATGTAAGATCATTTTCTTTAATCGTATGCTGAATATAAAAATCTAAAAGTAGCGGTATATCGGGCTTACGCTCTCTCAGTGGTGGAATGATAATTGGAATTACATTAAGCCTATAATATAAATCCTCTCTAAATTTTCCTTCTTTGATTGCATCTTCTACAGGAATATTCGTTGCCGCTATCACACGAACGTCAACCGTAATTGACTCACTACTTCCTAGCTTTTCAAATCTTTGTTCTTGTAAGATTCGAAGCACCTTTGCCTGTGTAGACAAAGACATATCACAAATCTCATCTAGAAAAATAGTTCCGTTGTTAGCCGCTTCAAATTTTCCAATTCGCTTTTCTACAGCTCCCGTAAAGGCTCCTTTCTCATAACCAAATAGTTCTGATTCAATTAACTCTTCTGGAATCGCAGCACAGTTGATTTCTATATACGGATTCTCTTTTCGTTTTGAATTTAAGTAAATGGATTTGGCTACAAGTTCTTTTCCTGTTCCATTTTCTCCATAGATAAAAACGCGTGCGTTAGTTGACGCAGCCTGCGAGATTGCAAATTTTACTTTCTTAATTGCTTGCGACTCTCCAATGATCTGATCAAATTCTAATTTTACGTCTGGAATTTCAGAATTGATTTGCTTTGCTAGAACTGTATTGATTGTATCTAAAATTTTAGAGATAGAAAGTGGCTTCTCTAAAAAATCAACGGCTCCTTTTTTGGTAGCACTGACTGCAAGCTCAATAGTTCCATGCCCTGAAATCATTACAATCGGAAGTAGCGGATAAATCTTCTTACACTCATCTAGAATTTGAAGTCCATCTTCTTTTCCAAGCCATACATCTAAAAGTAAAAGCGATGGTCTTTCTTTTGCTAAAGCCTTTAGCAATGATTTTCCATTTGCGAAATCTTCTACTAAGTAGTCCTCATCTTCTAAAATATTTCGAAGAGATTTCCGTATTTCAATCTCATCATCTAAAATAAAAATTTTCATTATTTATCCTCAAGAGGAATTTCAATTTTAAAATTACATCCGCCAAGAGTCGATTCATCTAAACTCAAGTGCGCATGATGGTCGTAAACCGTCTTCTCTACAATTGCGAGTCCAATTCCTGTTCCATGCCCACCTTTCGTAGAATAATAGGGCTGAAATATTTTTTCTTTTAACTCGGGCGAAATTCCAGGTCCACTGTCTTCTACTGTGAGCACGACAGACTTTCGTAAGAGTTTTTTTTCTAGCTTTGTACTAATTCGAATCGTTCCTAAGATTTCATCCTGTGATTCATTTGTATCAGAGCTTTCTTTTCTATGATTTTGAATTGCTTCAACAGCATTTTTTATCAGGTTATTTACTACACCTAAAAATAATCTTTTGTCTATAAATACTTCTGGTAAATTCTTAGAAAGTTTTAAAACAAAATTTATATTGATACTGTCTATGAATAATTTTACAGACTCTTCTACTATTGGATTTAATTGCTGATTGATTAAAATCGGAGTTGGCATTCTAGCAAATTCAGAAAATTCTTTTACTAGATGCTCTAGCACACGAACTTGACCAATGATAGTCTCTGTTCCGTTGCGAACTACTTCATCAAATTTTTCTCGATTGGGATTGTCTAACCTCTTTCTAATTCTCTCTGCAGAAAGTTGAATCGGAGTTAAAGGATTTTTTATTTCATGTGCCATTCTCTGTGCAACTTCTTTCCATGCTGCAATTCTCTGTGTATGCAGCAACTCCTCGTTCTTCGCTTTCAAATCTCTTGTAAGTTGATTGAATGATTCAATCAAGATTCCCATTTCCCCTTCTTCATTCAAATCCAATTGAACGTCTATCTCTCCACGGGATACTCGCTGTGTTGCGCTCGCAAGTTGAACGATTGGTCTAGAAATTTGTCTTGCCAATAAAAAGGAAACGATAATCGAAATACCAAACATCATAATAAAGAATACACCGAGAGAAAATCGAAGTGCAAAAGGGACTTTTTCTTTCCAAAGATCAGCAGAGTTATAAGAATTTTCCGTGTAGATAACATTAAATGTATTCTTTTCATTTCCGATATGCATTCTTCTTCCGAGTATAACGAAATTATCCGCTTCCTTAGATGTAATTTTTACTAAGATATAGGACTTATCTTTTTGGTAGAGAGTATAATTTTCGTAAGGCTCATCTGTTTTTTTTGTAAAATTCTGCAAAAGTATAATGGAATAAAGTGGAAGCGTCTCCGCAATTACTTTGCCACCTTTGATAATCCCGACATAGTATTTATCACTTTGTAATAGACCAAGTTCGGAAGTTCTGGTATAAATATTTTCTGGTTGCGCAAAACCTTTAGTTACCGCTCTTTGCAAAAGCTTTGCTTTTGCGATTACATTTTTTTTGTCCTCTTCCTCTGCCTGTTTCACATCAGCAATGGCTGATTTCAGTGCTTCTGAAATGTCAATTCGGTAAAAGCTTTCAACAAGACGACCAACTACATTCGAAGAAAAAAGCACAATTGGAATGGATGGTAGAATAGATACAAAAACAAAGGCTAACGTTAAGCGGTAACGGATAACGCTTCTTAGCTTCCCTGTTTGCCTGATTCGAATATTTCTATAGATATACGAAATAATCAAGGCAAGAGAAAACAGTGGAAAAATGATGTAGATATAAACGAATATTTTATCAACTAAATCAATTGCATTCGAATCTGAAAATATAATGGTTTCAGCAAGCAAAATGGAAATAAAAATACTCAGAAGGAAAATATATAAATCTCTAAGATAATATTTACCTTCGCCGGAGAGTTTTATTTCTTTAAAGAATTTCATTTTTGAAAATCGTTTTGGATAAGTTGTTCTAAAACGTCTAAAGCTTCGTCTTCTTTCTTTCCATCAGCAGTAATTGTAAATTCTACATCTGCTGAGAGGGCAAGCATCATTAGCCCCATTATGCTTTTACCATTAACTTCAACATCATCCCGAATCACAGTGATGTCGCAGGGAAATTGACTTGCCAGCTTCACAAATAAAGAAGCAGGGCGTGCATGCATTCCGTGTCCGTCTTTTTTAATCTTTAATGTGACTTTTTTCAATTTTGATCTGCTCTATATAGTTTGTTAGTTTACTATTAAATTCTCTCGCGCCATACGTTCCCATTTTCTTGAGACGTTGATTCATGGCTGCCGTCTCAACAATGATTGGAATATTACGCCCTGGTTTAATTGGAATTTTTAAGAATGGAACTTTCACCCCGAGTATTTCATCAGTCTCTTCATCAAGACCTGTTCTATCATAATCAACTTCCTCTGACCATTCTTCAATATTAATAATGAGTTCTATGAGTTTGCTATCTCTCACCGAGCCAACACCAAATATATCTTTGATATTGATTATTCCTAATCCGCGAATTTCCATATGATGACTTAGAATATCAGAACAGGTTCCGATCAAATAGCTTTCCGAATAACGGCGAATTTCCACCATATCATCAGCAACTAGTCGGTGTCCTCTCTCAATTAATTCGAGCGCCGTTTCGCTCTTACCCACACCGCTTCTTCCTGAGAGTAAAATTCCAATACCAAATACTTCAATCAAAACTCCGTGCCGCATCGTCCTAGGGGCAAGACTTTTATTTAATACATCTGAAATCAGTGTGATGAATTTGTGCGTTGACATAGGCGATACAAATAGCGGTATATGGAGATTTTCCGTCTTGCTGATTAATTCTTTTTGAGGAGGATTGCCATGAGTAAAAATAATACAACTCAGTGAATAAGAAAAGAATTTCTCAGCAATAGAAAGCAATTTTTCTTCTGAAAGGGAATTCAAATAAGCCCACTCCCCTTTTCCAAATACTTGAATTCTATCATGCGCAAAAAAATCAAAGAATCCGGTTAAGGATAGACCTGGTCTATTGATTTCTGAATTGGAAATTTTTTTCGAAATTCCTTTTTCTCCTGAAATAAGCTTCAATTCTAATTCAGGATGTTCCCTTACAATTGTTTCAACACTTATACTCGCAATAGACATCTAACTCGCCTTTAAATCCCGTATTCTTTTTCTTCGATTTGATGGAAGTATCTTTAAAATTTTTCTGTATTTCGCTACTGTTCTTCTTGCTATTTCAATTCCCCGTTTGCCCATGATATCAACTATGTCTTGATCGGAGAGCGGATTATCCTCACTTTCCTCTTTGACTAGAGTGCGAATCATATCATGAATTTTTTTGGAGGATTCCTTTCCTCCCTCTGCTGATTTTAAACCGGAAGAAAAAAACCATTTTAGTTCTAAAATTCCCCAAGATGTTTGCACATATTTATTCGTTGTGATTCTAGATACAGTAGACTCGTGCATACTGAGTTTATCAGCAATATCTTTTAATGTCAGTGGTTTCAAGTCATTAATCCCATTCTTGAAAAAGTCAATTTGAAAATCAATAATTGAATTCATAACTCGATATAGCGTCTGACGTCTTTGGTTAATAGAGCGAATCAACCATTGAGCAGAATTGACTCGCGTTGTAATGAATTCTTTATCTGCAGGACTGCATGATTTTACTAAAACATTTTTGTATTCTTTGTTGATAGAAATTTTAGGGATCCATTCATCATTGATATGAATTGTAAATTCACCGTCGGTTTCTTTTACGACTACATCGGGCACAATGTAGTCCGTTTTTTTAGAAATATACAATGTGGCAGGATAAGGCTCTAATTTTTTAATACTCTTTGCAATCTGCTCTACTTTCTCTTCTGAGATTTTCATCGCCTTGGAAATTTTTTTATAATCTAGCTTTTCTAAATCTTTAAAATGATCTTTTAATAGAATATATAGGTTTTCATCTTCTGGTTTTAAAATCCTAGCCTGTATCATGAGCGTTTGTTGGATATTAGCCGCTCCAATTCCAATCGGATCTAATTGGTGGATATTCTGGATTACCTTCTTCAGAAGTTTCAAACTTAAATTCATTTCTTTAGATATTTCTTCGAATGGAGTTGTGATAAATCCATGGTCATCAATCATCGAAATTAAAATTTCCCCAATTTCTAATTCTTCTTCCGTAATATCTAGTAGCCGTAACTGAGACATCAAATGATCGCTTAATTTTTCTCTCAGGGGAGAAGCTTCAATCATACTTTGATTTTTGTCCCGTGCTTCATTATCGTGCCTGTAAGGACCTTCAATATTATACATATCTTGCAGATTTCCCTCTGTGCTCTTACTCAGTTCTCGCTTTTCCTTATCTCGAACCTCTGTAACAGAATAAAGCTCCGGCGATTTTGGTTTTTCAGGATTGAATACTTCTTCTAGAAGAGGATTATCAATTAATTCTGCCTGTATTTTATCTGCTAATTCAAGAGTGGATAACGGTAGTAATTCGATAGACTGACGTAAATCAGCAGTCATCACCAATTTTTGAGTTTGTTTGTGAACTAATTGTTGGCTTAGCATTAGAGTGTAAAGTCCTCGCCTAAATAAATTCTTCTAGTCTCCGGATCGTTCACGAGCTCCTGTGTTACACCGGATATTAGTATTTTACCGCTATACATGATATAGGCTCTGTCAGTAATTTTCAGAGTCTCTCTTACGTTATGATCAGTGATTAGAATTCCAAGTCCTCTCTCGCGCAAACTCTTGATTACGTTCTGAATATCTTTGACTGCAATCGGATCGACTCCAGCGAATGGTTCATCTAGCAAAATAAAATCAGGCTTTGTCGCAAGAGCGCGCGCAATTTCACATCTTCTTCTTTCTCCACCGGAAAGAGTAAAGCCTTTTTGATTGGCAACTCGCATGATCTGTAACTCCATGAGTAACTCATCCCGTCTTTCTTGAATTTCTTTTCTTGATAGATTTAAAGTTTGTAGCACTGCTTCTACATTTTCTGCGACTGTTAATTTTCGGAATATAGAAGCTTCTTGCGCAAGATATCCAATACCAAGTCTCGCTCTTTGATACATGGGCGCTGCGGTTACATCCTGGTCATCAATAAATACATGTCCTGAATCAGGTCTTACAAAACCTACCGACATATAAAAGGATGTTGTTTTTCCAGCTCCATTCGGTCCCAGGAGTCCTACAATTTCACCCTTTGTAATTTTAAAACTAACTCCATCTACAACTTTTCTTTTGTTGTAAATTTTAACTAGATTTTCCATTTTAAATGTTTTCTGGCTCATTTTTTATTTACGTTTAGTCCATCTGTTAAAATAATTTTATCCGAGTTAGGGTAAATGATGATTCGCCCACAATATACAGTTTTGTTTTCTTGTTTCAAACTTGGATTTCCTTCTACATACATTTTTTCTGATTCTTCAAAATACGTTGCATACTCTCCATGCACAGTAGATTCATTGGATACTAAGTTGACATCTCCACGAGAAACTACTTCTTTCTTTTCTCCAAACCTTTCGATTTCGATAGAAGTCATGGTTGAATTTACTTCTGCATTTTCCTTGTCTAAAAATTCAATTAGCGCATTATCAGTAATATGCGTATAATCTTTTTCTTTGCTATGCTCTAAAACATTTCCTGATAATCTTATATGATTTTCTTTGTCTAATAAAACTACTTCTTCTTTTGCTTCAATGTTTCCATTTTCTTTTCCGAATGCTTTTATATAAGAACCACTAAACTCAAAATCATCACGCATCATCTTGGCAGTTCCGAACATTCCAACATAACGAGTTTCGTCGTCGCCAGTTTGGTAAATCATTTTTTCACCGGTGAATACAGAAATTCTTTTTACTTTTTCGGGCGTTTCAGATTCCTGCGACTCTGGCTTATCGTTATTATCCACATCTGGCTTTGCATCTTTTTTTAACGAAGCTTTTTTTCTTGGACTTTCGTATCCTAATTTTAAAAGGATTGTATCGTTCTCTAAGACTGTGTTCTTGGTCGCATTGGAATAAGTAACTTTCTCTCCTGTCAAAAATGTATCTTTTCCAAAAATGAAAGGATAATTTTCCATAAGAAGCGAATCTTCCTTTTCTAAAAACACTGCTGTCTCTGAATAAATAGTATACTCTCCATTTTCCACAATAACGCCACCTTCAAATACAGTTTTGTTGTCAGATAAATAGCGCTTTAAGTAAGGAGATGTAATCTTGGTAATCTTCTTTTCTTTGTCTTTGAAATATAGTGTAGGACGACCTTCCAGTATGACAGTCTCGGCTGCTTTATCATAGATTCCTTTTCCTGCAGTCAGCGTTATTCCATTTTCTGGATCTTCTACTTTTGTCTGTCCTTTGAGAAAACCCTTGTAAGCCTCTTCTCCTAGAATTTCGATTGTGCTTGCGGATAATTTCACTTTTTTATGGAGAATCCAGGCTCCACCGGAAAGAGAATAAACGGTTAAGTCAAGCCCGTCCACTTTTTTTGTTTCTTGGGCAAGAGAACTTCCTCCCCAGGAAGCTGGAACTTTGGAAGATTTCTTTTTCTCTGATTCCTTTTGATTTGAAAATTCGAAGCCCTTTTCAGATAAATCGATTGGAGAAACGAGTAAGGGCGGGCGAGAAATGCTAAAAATGGAAGAAAGCACACAGAAATAAAGAAAAATTAACGAAATCAGCTTGCTCCTTGGCTTTGGTTTCAACATTGCTTTTATCACAGTTAAAACAAGATTGAAAGGTATGAAAAAACTTTCAAGTATTCAATCAAGTTCTATGCCAGAATGTAAAATTTTTCGATGATAAAAAAACGAATCTTAAAAAAACGAAATTTATTTTTAACTTTACTCAAAATTAAGTATTTTTGTCTCGGCAAAGAAAAATGCTTGTCAGTAAAATTGAAATCAATGTCTTATAGTCAGAAATGCCCTTAAACTAGACTTAATCTTTGTAATCATTAGTCATAAAAAAGCAAAAAATAGTATATGAACAACATTCCCAAATACAAGCTACACCTGAATACGGAAACGTTCGCCGACACGCTACCCCAAGGATTCGTATTTCAAGATTCAGAAGGCAAAATACAGTTTGCGAATGCCTCCGCTCTCCGAATACTCGGTGTTACTTTAGAAGAAATTCAGGGAAGAGATTCCTATGATACCAATTGGATGGCGATACAAGAAGATGGCTACCCATTTCCAGGTGAAGAGCATCCAGCATCGGTAGCTCTAAAGACAGGAAAAGAAATAAAAAATAAAATAATGGGAGTTTTTAATTCTGCTGCTCAAAAATACATATGGATAAGTATCCATGCCATTCCAGTTTTTACAGGGGAAAAATCGGAGCCTTCTGGAGTTTATATAACCTTTGACGATATAACCGAATTTAAAAAGAACAAAGACTTTGAGACAGAATTGTATACTCGATTAAGACAATCGAGTTTAGAAATTGCGCAAAGACAAAACGCTATCGACAAACATGCAATAGTCGCTATTACTGATAAGAATGGAACGATTGTTTACGTTAATCAGCGATTTTGTAAAATCAGCAAATATTCAAAAGAAGAATTAATCGGAAAAAACCATCGAATCATAAATTCAGGCTATCATTCTAAATTTTTTTTTCAGAATATGTATTCCACAATTCAAAGTGGTGACACTTGGCATGGAGAAATTAGGAACCGTGCCAAGGATAAGAGTTACTATTGGGTAGCCACAACTATAGCTCCACTTAAAAATGTAAATGGAGAAATTGAGCAATACCTCGCTATTAGAACAGACATCACTGAGAGGGTCAATGCAGAAGAAGCATTGCGTGTATCGGAAGCTAGAACAAGGGCAATTTTAGATAATAGTTTAGAATCTATTCTTTTTCTGAACCCGAATAAGAATATTGAATTTTATAATAATGTTGCGGCTAATAACGCGAAGGTGATATTCGACACTGAACTTAGAGTCGGCGAATCTATCTTATCTGTTATCTCTTCAGAAGAAAAAGAGTTATTCGAAAAAAGCTTTCAATGTGCGCTTCAGGGAGAGAGAATTGTGATGGAAAAATTGTTTCTCATTCACAATACTAAGCTCTGGTTTGAAATTCAATATGCCCCAATTAAAAATACAACCAATCAAATTATCGGGGTTTTAGTAAATGCACGCGATATCAATGAAAAGAAAAGAGCGGATGAAGAAAGAAATAAATACATGATTGAATTGGAAAATCTTATTCAGACTAAAGATAAATTTTTTAATATCATAGCGCATGATCTCCGTAATCCGTTTGCTGGAATCATTGGAATATCTGAGATGCTAGAAGAAAAGTTGAAATCAGAGAAAAGTGAGAACTCAAATGATATCTTAAAAATTTCTCAACTCATTCAATCCTCATCAAAGTCCGCCTTTTCGCTTCTAGAGAATCTGATGCAATGGGCAAGATCACAGACAGGAGATTTGCGTTTTGAACCAATAATTACATCCATCAATGCAATCATTGAGGCTACTCTCGTATTAGTCGAAGGAAATGCATTCAAAAAAAATATAACTATAGAGAGAAAACTAGATACAGAAAAATTTATCTACGCTGATCCCGAAATTACTAAGACAATTCTTAGAAATATTTTAACCAATGCGATTAAGTTTACTTTTCCGAGCGGAAAAATAATCATCTCCAATAAATTTACAAGTAACTTTGTTGAAGTTTCAATCTCTGACACAGGCATGGGAATGCAGCCAAAGAATCTAGATAAGCTTTTTAGAATCGATTCAAAATTCTCCAATCTTGGAACTGAAAGCGAAAAAGGAACCGGACTCGGTCTAATTCTTTGCAAAGAATTCGCAGAAAAACAAGGCGGAAAAATTTGGGTAGAAAGTGAATTAGGTAAAGGAAGCACGTTTACTTTCACTTTGCCGCTAGCAGGGTATATCAATGAACCAAAGCAACGCCTATATTAATTCGGCTGCTTTTGCACAAGCAGAATTAGACTCTGTATCTGCAAACGTCTGTATAATTGATAAAACAGGAATCATACTTGCAGTGAATCAGAGATGGCGTGCCACGGACAGACAGAAGAGTTTACGCTTGAGTATCCGTGCCATAGCCCAATGGAATTGCGTTGGTTTCGGGCTCGTGTTACCAGCTTTCGTGACGGAAGTGGAAATATAGTCATTGCACATGAACTAATTACAGAACAAAAATTAGCAGAAAACAAATTAAAAATGAGTGAATTAAAATTTCGCGCCATTTTTGACAATGCTCCCTTAGGCATTGCGATTGTCGAAGTGAATACTGGTTCTATGGAAAAAAGATACTTCAAAAAAGACAACAGCACTATATGGACAAATCTTACTGTCGCAGGCTTAAAAATAGACCTAGAAACTGTAGAGCATTTTGTTGGCATTGTATCTGATATAACTGAAATTCGAAACAATTCGGAAAATCTAATGCAATGGGCAAGATCGCAAACAGGTGACATATCTTTTGAACCAATGATCACTTCTATCGATGCTATCTTTTATTAAGGTCAATCCTTTTGAGTAATCTTTCCTCCGATTACTTGTGATGCGGTAATTGTGGATTTGCCGCTAATGATTACTTCTCCTTTGCCGCTTTTAAATGAAATCTTGCCTTTTAGAATGGTATTCTCTTTTAGATAAATCTTTTGTACTGTAGGATTGGTAGCGCTATTTAATACATTAATGTCTTGCAGTGTCGATTTGGAAAAATGAACTTCTGTTGAATCAATCATAATAGCATTTGAAAATTCACATTCACTAGCGGTTAATAGTCCGTAAACAGTAATTATTCCTGAAACTTTGCTCTTACGTAAACTAACCGTTCCGTTGATCATTCCTTCTTTCAAATGAATATCCAAACCTTCAAAATTACCGTTAAGAGTAAGTTTATTGATATTTGCCTTATTTGCATTCAAGGTTCCATTCACTTCTACGAGTTCTAGAATTTTAGTTCCATTCATTGTTGCGGGTCCATGAATGGTAATCGAAGAAATAGTTTCTTCTCCTAAATTCGTAATTCCATATCTAACGCTTGCATTTTGATTCTGAGGAATGTATTGTTGCCAGTCCATAGAAGCCTCCCCCCATAAAAAGGAAATTGGTAAAAAACCAATTAATAGGATAAATAGTTTCATATCCCTGAAGCCTCTACTCATTTCAGGAGAAAGTCAAATACTATTACGATTTATCCTTCTCTAGTTTTGAATTTATTTGTGAGAAGTTTCTTTCTCATAAAGCATAAACAGATCACCGAGGTTAAGAGAATAGTAACCAATAAGCCTCTCAAGGGTTACCTAACTTTCGATCTCTGGTATTATCAAAGATAATTCCTGGGATACTATCAAAGATACTTCTAAAAAGTGGAGAGTATATAGGATAGTAACATTGACACTATATTTGATAGTATCTTTCCTATATCACAAATAAAAATAATGCTTGTCAAATAAACCAATCCAAGAAAAATAACGCATCTTTTGAGCAATCGAAATGAATAGTGTTAATTTTTAAGTAATAAGTAAATTTTTTGAACACAAATGATGGATTGTTTAAATAATAAGCGTATAGAACAATATTGACTCGGCACATTACTTGCATACTATTAAGGAAGGACAATTGCTATGATAGAGCTAAAATATGGAACTAGAAAAGTAATTTCATTTAGAGGGGCTAAAAAGGTGGTCGGTGGTTTATCTGATCAGAACAAGATTGCCGTATTGCTCTATATTAGTAAGGAATTCTCTAATGTAGGGCGGGAAGAAGACCTTTTTGATACCCTTATAACCCTCTGCAAGGAAATCTTTGAATGCGATAATACTACTTTGAGACTATGGGATGGCGAGCTTTTAGTGCCAATCAAATACATCAAAGAAACTACGCCGCCTAGACGAAATCTGCTTCCTAGTGAAGGATACTCCGGGCAAGCATTTGAAACAAAAAAATCTTTAATCATCCCTGATTTGAGACAGACCCCGAATTTTTTAGACGACCAAGAGACTACGATGTGCGTACTCTGTGTACCGATTACTTACAAGGATGACGTCCTAGGGACAATATCTGTAGAATCTGACATTGCATTCTTTTATAAAGAAGATGATCTGGAAATTCTTGAGGCTTTAGGCGCTCAATTAGCTCTTGCTTTGACCGGCGTAAGACTAATTGAGGGTCTAATGACCGCAAGAGCTAGAGAAGCTGCCATTCTGTCTCAATTGGAATGGGATTTAAAGATGGGACGAAACGTCCAAAGTCAAATTCTGCAACACCAACTTCATCCTTGGAATGGAATTTATTTTGGCACACATTATGAGCCAATGGTAGAAGTCAGTGGCGATTATTTTGATGTGGTCAAGCAAGGTAACACCATGACAGCCATTATGGTGGACGTATCCGGGCATGGAATTCCTGCTGCCCTTGTAACAATGGCAATTCATTTTCATTTCAATCGGTTTGTAATTCAAGGTCTCGGCCTAGCTGAAATTATGGAGCAATTAGGAAAAGCTTTAAAACCACAGCTTCCTGAATCTACCTACTTCACTGCATTTATTTTACGATTTTATCATGATTATTCGTATTCGTATATCAATGGTGGTCATCAAAAAGTCATCCACTTTAAGAATGATAACACAACAGAAGAACTTGACTCAAAAGGTGTTCCACTTGGAATCTTAGATGTGAAAAAATCTGACTATGAAGAAATGTACGGTAAAGTTGAACCTGGCGAGTATATGCTGATGTTCACAGACGGTTTCACAGAACAAAAGGATGGAACAGGCGATGAATATGGACATTCCAGATTCATAGATTCATTTATAAAAGCCAAAGAGCGCCTCAAGAGCGAAAAAGGCAATGTATTCGCAAAGGACATCGTGCAATCAGTATTAGCCGATTGGAAAAACTTTAAAGGCGGACAAAAGAACGGCGATGACTTAGCTATGCTTCTTTTACAGTGCAATACAACGATTACTGATGCTTTGCCTCTAGTTCGAATGGCAAAGGTTTCCGCTCGAGAAAAAAATAATGCAGATGCATATTCTCTTGCCTTACAAGCATACAAGATTGATCCATCTATCAAAGATAATTTACTCTTCTTAGGGAAAATGTATTATAACGATGGGAAATACGAAGAGAGTGTGAAATTCATAGACGAGTATATTCGAACGAGTGGAGAGGATACTGCGATTATCCACTACCTTTACGGCAAGGCATTGTTTAACTCGGATAGACTACCCGAAGCCAAAAGAGCGTTAAAGAAATCCCTTTCCTGTGACCATACATTCGCAAAAGCTAGTCTTTTATTGGCAAAGTGTTATTTAAAAGAAAATGCAATCCCAAAGGCAATCAAGACATTACAGCAGGGAATTAAAAGCACTCCGAGCAATGATGCATTAAAAGTATCCCTAAAAAAATTAGAAGGAATTACATTCATTAGAACCAATACGGAAGAGATTTCTGAATAATTCATTTAAAGAATAAGGAATAAAAAATGATAAAAGTTTACACATTGATTTTATTTTTAAGCTTGCCAATTTTTTCGCAAGATGCAGGTCAAACCGACACGACTCCTCCTCCGGAAGATCCAATCATTGAATCTTTTAGAGAAGAAATAAAAGTCTTAAAGGAAGCTAGTCTTGCCATTAAACAAGAATCAGAAGTATTTAGAAGCGAAGTAAATCTACTTTGGGTTTGTATTGCCTCCTTTTTAGTTTTTTTTATGCAAGCTGGATTTGCCCTTGTAGAAGCAGGATTTACAAGAGCGAAGAATGCTGTAAATATTCTAATGAAAAATCTTTCCGACTTTACATTGGGATCCATTTGTTTTTGGTTAATTGGTTTTTCCTTAATGTTCGGTCCACATATTATAGAAGGAGTCGGACTTGGAAAAATATCCTTTCTAGAAACAGGTTTACTTTTGGATGAATCGGGAAAGCCTTCTTCCTTTAAGTTTGGTTTCTTTTTGTTTCAATTGGTATTTGCTGCAACGGCTACGACCATAGTATCCGGTGCAATGGCAGAAAGAACGAAGTTTACCGCATACTTAATGTATTCCTTTCTAATGACTGCGTTTATCTACCCAATCTTTGGAAGCTTTGTATGGTCAAATCTATTCGATGCAAAGAATGTAGGATTCTTAGCTAAAATGGGATTCATCGATTTTGCAGGCTCTACAGTCGTTCATTCAATCGGAGGTTGGGCAGGACTTGCAGGAACAATGGTTTTAAAACCCAGAATAGGTCGCTATCAGCCTGGCGGAGTAATAATTCCTATCCTAGGACACAATATGACGATAGCCGCCATGGGTGTTTTTATTTTGTGGTTAGGTTGGTTTGGATTTAATCCAGGAAGCACCGGTGTAATTAATGGTGGTTCTTTTGCCATCATTGCAATCACAACGAATATGTCAGCAGCAGCAGGAGCACTTTCTGCGATGGCATTGAGTTGGCTTCTATTTAAAAAGCCTGATATTGGAATTACTTTAAATGGCGGCTTAGCGGGATTAGTCGCTATTACTGCCGGTTGCAATAATGTAGGAATAACCTCAGCCGTAATAATTGGACTCATCGGCGGATTATTAGTAGTTGGCGGAGTTTTACTTTTAGATAAATTAGGAGTAGATGATCCGGTCGGTGCCGTGAGTGTTCATGGTATCAATGGAGCCTGGGGAACTATAGCCGTCGGCTTATTTGCAGATGCTAACTTTGGTTCTGGACCAAATGGTCTTTTCTTTGGAGGTGGTTTATCTTTATTAGGCGTTCAATTGGTAGGCGTTGTTTCAGCATTCCTCTGGTCATTTACTCTCAGTTATGCAGTATTCTTTCTAATGGAAAAAACGATTGGACTTAGAGTAAGTGAAGACGAGGAAATTGTAGGTCTTGATTTATTAGAGCATGGAAACGAAGCTTACCCAGATTATAAGTCTTAATAGGTAAATGCTATACATTTAAGAAAAACTTCCAGCATTGAAATTTCTACCACAATAGAAAGCAATGCTGGTGAATACTTATCAAAATGAAAAGAGCAAAGAAAGCTATTTCAATGAGGAATTCGAAAGAAATCTGACATAAATTTTTTATTACTAGCTTTTATAAAAAAGAAAAGTAGAAGGACGAGAGGAATTATCTTTCTCATTGAAATCTTTACCTTGATTTGATATCTGGTATATATACCGATTCGCAATCATAAAAACTATGTCAAGTAAAGCCATTGTTCAATACACGAAAGGTGCCATGATTTCAATGGCGCATACTCCTAATCCTGGATTTGTTCATATACTCAAATCGGGGGAAATTAATATTGAATCCATTTTTAAATTTGCCTCTAAGAATTTGAATCGGTATTTACCAGGTGATACATTTGGATATGTATCCGCGATAACAGGAAATCCACATAGTAGCACACTCATAGCAGCGACAGATTGCATTGTAATTCGACTTTCTTTAGAAAGCTTCTTTGAGTATTTAAAAAATAATCAGGAAGTATTTTTAAAAATAATTTCTTACAATGCAGATAAACTTCGTGCCTTCATTGACCATATTCATCCAGACAAAAAGGATAAAACGGATAATCAGGATTACCCTGAAAAATTAATCCAGAATGCAAGAATTTATATTACACACGAACAAAACAAACTAGCCTGCTTTTCTCTTAAAAAATACTTGGAAGGAATTTTTGATAAAGAAAAAGATCCCGATAAAGTTGTAGAAGCACAGGATATTTTAAAAAAGGAAAATGCAAAATACTCCTTACCGAATTATCCATATTACACTGATGACTCTACTTTTGTATTACAGAAAGGCGATATTATTTTTGTAGAAGATGAGCCTGAAGACGATTACTTTTATATTGTGCTTCAGGGCTCTATTAAAATTAGTAAATTAGTAGATGGGCATGAATTTATTCTTGGAATTCTTGGCAAAGGAGAAATCTTTGGAGAGATGGCGATTCTAAACCAAAGATCTAGAAATGCAACTGCAATAGCATTTGAAGATTGCGTTATACAAAGATTAACCGCCAATACAATTTTGGAAAAAGTCGACGAAACAATACTAGTTAAGATATTTCATGTTGTATCACGAAGACTCTGGTATGCATTTCACAGAGTCTATATGTTAAAAGTAAGCGATCCGAATGTAAAACTTTATATTCAATTGCAGATGCTTATAGCTGATGAAATGGCAAAAGCAGACGCTGACAAAACGAAAGATAAATTTGTTTTCCGTTTTTCCTTGCAGGAATTACTTCGAATGGTAGACATCATGGATATCAATTCGGATAGAATCAATGAGTTCCTATCCGATCAAAATTTTTCCTTTTCGAATGGACTGATAGTCGTAAAAGATAGATTCGTTTTAGATGATAAGGTAGATATTGTTAAAAAAAGACACTCAAGACTATTGAAAGAAATCATTATCTAAAAAACAAAAAAATACTGCTATGAAATCTGAAATCCGAAAATTATTAACGAGTAGAAATTAAAATGGATCCAAAAAGTATTTTAACAGACCCCAAGATGTCTGCCTTTTCTGAAATGGGAAACAAAACAAAA